>Ga0209174_10000492_pt1 | contig 29689 bp, 21 predicted proteins | sample JI91814BDNA_FD_187505 | JGI IMG/M metagenome (GOLD analysis project Ga0209174, IMG submission 187505) | Wastewater effluent complex algal communities from Wisconsin, to seasonally profile nutrient transformation and Carbon sequestration -... | ecosystem: Engineered > WWTP > Effluent > Algae...
GGGCGCGGAGCCCGAGCAGATCGCCGCGGGCGCGGTCACGCCGCTGCTGCTGTTGCTGGGCGCGCGCGCCGAACCCGGCACGGCCTGCGACGAGGAAGTGGTGCTGGCCGCGCTGGAACGCCTGCTGGACGAAGAAGTCTCGCTCGACGTGCAGGACCCGCGCGGTTTCGGCCCATTGCACCTCGCCGCGCTGCACGGTTTGCTGCGCGTGGTGCAACGCCTGCTGCGCACTGGCGCCGATCCCGACCTGCGCGATGCGCTCAACCGCACCCCGCGCGAAGTCGCCGTCATGCGCGGCTTCGTCGACGTCGCGGCGGAATTCAACCCCGCGATCCCCGGCGCCTCCATGGCGAGGTTCCTGCGCGAGCCGCGGTAGGGTGGGCCTTGGCCCACCATCGCCATCATTCCGTTGGCGATGGCAATAAAACGACACGAAACCTAAATCGTTTCACCGGACCTCAATGCGCGGTCCCGGCATGGCAATGGTGGGCCAAGGCCCACCCTACGATTTATCCTTGCCGCCCACGTCGTCGCTGTCGCTGACGTCCGCTTCGAACAGTTTCTCCAGGTCCAGGCGCGCGTCGCGGGCGGTCTGGATGACGGCGGCATCGTCGTCGTAGATCAGGTGCTGGGCGCGCAGCAGTTTTTCGTCGTGGGCGCGGAAGCGTTTGGCGTGGTCGGCGGCGGTTTCCGGCGGCAGGCCCAATGCAACCAGCACCTTCTCGCCCATCTCGATGCTGGAGCCGAAGGTCTCGCGGAATGCTTCCGCGCCCAGGTCCATCAGGCGCCACGCATGCTGGCGGTTGCGCGCCCGCGAGAAGATCTGCGCCTTCGGGTACATGCGCCGGATCAGGCGCGTGGCCTTGATGTTGGTTTCGGTGTCGTCCACCGCGATCACGAAGGCCTTCACGTGCTGCGCACCGGCGGCACGCAGCAATTCAGGCCGGGTCGGGTCGCCGTAATAGATGCGGCTGCCGAAACGGCGCAGGTCGTCCACCTGTTCCGGGCTGTGTTCCAGCGCAACGAAGGGAATGCGCTGCGCAGTCAACAGGCGCGCCACGATCTGGCCGAAACGGCCCATGCCCGCGATCAGCACCTGCGGTGGCTGCGCATCCACGTCCGTGCTGGGTTCGATGGCATCGAATTCGCGCTTGGGCGCTGCCTTGTTGGCCGTCACCTGGGCCAACAGCTTCGACATCGCGATCAACAGCAGCGGCGTGAGTGCCATCGACAGGCCCACGATCGCGACCAGGCGATCGCGCACGTCTGCTTCCAGCAGGTTCGCGCGCGCGGCCTCGCTGAACACCACGAAGGCGAATTCACCGCCCAGCCACATCACGCTGGCCAGCATCAATGCCGAGCGCACCTGCAGCTTGCCCGGCCGCAAACCGACCAGGAACAGGATGCCGAACTTGACCACCAGCAACACCGCCACGCCGGCCGCGATCAGGTAGGGCTCGGCGGCAATGCGATCCAGGTCGATGTCCATGCCCACGGCGATGAAGAACAGGCCCAGCAGCAGGCCCTTGAACGGTTCGATCTGCGATTCCAGTTCGTGCCGGAATTCGGAATCCGACAGCAGCACGCCAGCGAGGAAAGCGCCCAGGCCCGCACTCAGCCCTACCTGCTGCATGATCCAGGCATTGCCCAGCACCACCAGCAGCGCGGTGGCCGTGAAGACTTCCGGCATGCGCGTGCGCGCGACCACGCGGAACATCTGCCGCAACAGCAGGCGACCTCCGAACACGACCAGGGCAATCGCGCCAATGGCCTCCAGCACCATCGGCCAGGTCAGGGTTTCATTCTTGGCGCCGGCCAGCAGCGGGATGGCCGCCAGCAGCGGGATGGCCGCGAGGTCCTGGAACAGCAGGATGGCGAAGCCTAGGCGTCCGTAATCAGTGGTCAGTTCCTTGCGTTCGGACAGCAGCTGCAGGCTGACCGCCGTGGAGGACAGTGCAAGGCCCAGGCCCACGACCAGGCCGGTCTTCCAGTGCATTCCCATGGCCATGACGATGGCGCCCAAGGCCAACGCCGTCAGCAGCACCTGCATGCCGCCCGCGCCGAACACCGGCTTGCGCATCACGCGCAGCCGTGACGGCGACAGTTCCAGGCCGATCACGAACAGCATCATCACCACGCCGATCTCGGCCGCGTTGAGGATCTTGTCGGCGTCGCGCACGATGCCGATGCCGTCCGGGCCCAACGCCACGCCCGCCACCAGGTAGGCCAGCACCGCGCCCAGGCCGAAACGCTTGAACAAAGGCACGGCCAGCACCGCGGCCAGCAGGAAAACCAACGCCAATTCCAGACCACCACCGTGCATGTGCACCTCCGTAATTACATTATGCGGGGCCGGGTGGCTTCCAAGCAGGACCAGGGTGCATCAGTGATGCAAGGCCAAGCACTTGTCCCCCAAGGGGACTTCCTTCGGGGCGTGGGAGGGGCTTCAGCCCCGAGGGCTTTATGCAGAAGTCAAAAGGCCATGTGCTGCTGTTGTGGGAGGGGCTTCAGCCCCGAGGGCTTTATGCAGAAGGCCCTCGGGGCTGAAGCCCCTCCCACAAAGGCAACAGTGAGAACGGCTGTGATCAGACCGTCTTGGTGGCGACGATCAACCAGTTGTTGAACGGCGTGTTGCCGTACAGCGGTTCGAAGGTGACCTGCAATCCAGCCGCCAACAGCTGCGCGCGCATCGCGTCGGCATCCGGATAGCACTTCGGACGGAACTGCATCCAGCCGACCCAGTTGGCCAACCGGTCCGTCACGCGGCTGGTGCGGCCGCGCGTGGTGTCATCGCCCAGCGCCGTGCGGATAACCAGTCGCGCGCCCGGAACCAGCATGGCGATGGTGTTGGCGATCAGCTGTTGCTGGTCTTGCATCGTCAGGTATTGCAGGACGTCGAGGATGGCGACGCTGCCGCGATGCGCGGGCGGGCCTTGCGCCAGGTCGACGACATCGAAGCGCGTATCCGCAAGCCCGTTCCTGTCCGCGACCTTCTGCGCTCGCGCGATCTTGTCGGCGTCGTTGTCCACGCCGCGATAGCCCATGTGCTGTCCGTCCATGCGCAGCGCATGCGCAAGCAGGCCCAGCCCGCAGCCCAGGTCCAGCACCGGCGCATCGCTGCCGCGCAAGGCCTGCAAGACGCCGGGATACAGCGGGTCGCTGCCCAGCTTGGCGCGGGTGTAGTAGTAGTCCCAGCGGTTGCCCAAAGGAAACGACGGCAGGAACGCGCGGGCGATGCGCGTGGCGGTGGCGTTGTCGAACGGGCGCGTCGGCGAATGGTTCAAGGGGACACCTGCATCGCACGCACCGCGGGAAGCGCGAGACGCGTCCATTCGGCATACATCAACGCGGAAGGATGCAGGCCGTCGTCCACCAGCATCTCCGCTTCACCGCCGCGCCGACGGGATACTTCGGTGATGTCGACGAAGACCACGCCACGCCGCATGCAGGTTTCCAGCGCAGCGGCATTGAACGCATCGATCTCTTGGGCGACCTGCTGCACGTCGCGTGCAAGCCCGCGCGCGAACGGCGTGACGCCCCAGTCCGGGATCGACAGCACCAGTACACGTTCGCGTCGTCCCTGTGCGAAGCCGATGGCGCGCTCCAGCAAACCGGTGAACTGCACGCGGTATTCCTCGGCATCGCGTCCGCGGTACTGGTTGTTGACGCCGATCAGCAGGCTGACCAGGTCGTATTCGGGAAACACCAGCGCGGTGTCGATGGCCGCGTCCAGCTCGTCGGTGCTCCACCCGGTTTGCGCGATGAGGCGCGGTTCCGCCATCGGGATGCCGTCGTTGCGCAGCGTGCGTGCGAGCTGCACGGACCAGCGTCCGGCTTCCGGCACGCCTTCGCCGATGGTGTAGGAATCACCGAGGGCGAGGTAGCGCAGCTCGGTCGGACTATTGAGTGTTGGAAGCAGGAAGGTTTCAGTCATCAACTATCTTCCGTCATCCCAGCGAACGCTGGGATCCATTTTGATGTTGCTGTTGCTTGCGTTCGCGCCGACCCAAATCAAAATCAAGATGGGTCCCAGCGTTCGCTGGGATGACGGCGGAACCATCACGCCGCCGCAGGCCGCGATTTCGCCTTGCTCGCGTTGATTGGCACCACTTTCTTCACCGCCTCCGCGCGCCGCGCCAGTACGCGGTCGATGCGGGCGAACACTTCACGCATCGTGTCCGCATCCGGTAGCAGGGTCACGCGGAAGTGGTTGCGGTAGGGCACGTTGAAGCTCGAGCCCGGCACCACCAGCACGCCTTCGGTTTCCATCAACTCCAGCGCGAAGGCGTGGTCGTCGAAGCCTTTCGCCGCGTCGCCAATCACCGCCGGGAACGCATACAGCGCGCCGGCGGGTGCGACCAGTTGCAGATGCTCGCTGGCGTCGCAGGCCTCGATCACGGCGCGACGGGTTTCATACAAACGACCGCCCGGTGCGCACAGCGCGGAAATCGTGTCCGGCCCGTTCACTGCCGCTTCCACCGCGTATTGCCCCGGCACGTTGGCGCACAGGCGCAGCGCGCCCAGCAGGTCCATGGCGTGGTGGAAATTGCCGACCACCTCGCCATCGCCGGTCAGCAGTGCCCAGCCCACGCGCCAGCCACAGGCGCGGTGCACCTTGCTCAGGCCGCTGAAGGTCAGGCAGGGCACGTCGCCGGCAAGTGGCGCGACCGGCTGGAACTTCGCCTCGTCGTACAGCACCTGGTCGTAGATCTCGTCGACCATCAGCAGCAGCTTGTGCTTGGCGGCGATGGCGACGATGCGTTCCAGCAATTCGCGCGGGTAGGTCGCGCCGGTGGGGTTGTTGGGATTGATCAGCACGATGGCGCGGGTGCGCGAGGACACCAGCGTCTCGATTTCCGCCGGGTCGGGCAGGAAGTCGTTGGACGGATCGCAGCGGTAATAGACCGGGCGGCCGTCGTTGAGGATGGTCGCCGCCGACCACAGCGGGTAGTCGGGCGAGGGCACCAGCACTTCATCGCCGGGATTGAGCAGGGCGCGCAGCGACAGGTCGATCAGTTCGCTGACGCCGTTGCCCACGAACACGCGGTCGGCATGCGCGTGCGGCGTGCCGCGGCGCGCGTAGGCGGCGGCGATGGCTTCGCGCGCGGCCGGCAGGCCTTGCTGGTGGGTGTAGGGATCGGTGTGGTCGATGTCGCGGGTGATGGCCAGCTGCAGGTGTTCCGGCGCACGGAAACCGAAGGCGCCGGGGTTGCCGATGTTCAGCTTGATCAACTTCTGGCCCTGGGCTTCCAGGTCGCGGGCGCGCCGGGCCAGCTCACCGCGGATCTCGTAACGGACCTCGGACAGGCGTTCGCGGGTGGCCAGTGGTTTGATCGGCGGGGTGGACATCGGGGTGGTCTGACGGCGGAAAGATGCGAAATCTTAGCGGATATGCTTGCTTTCGCGGTGAATTCGGGCTTTTTACCGAAGGTTGTGGGAGCGGCGTCCCGCCGCGAGCGCTTGCTTCTGATCAGCGATTCGAGCGACAAGGCAACAGCTCGCGGCGGGACGCCGCTCCCACAACGCCGCTCCCGGCAGTCGGCAGGCGCTGAATGCCTACAATGCGTGCATGCCCGGCACCCCCATCGATTTCCCGACCCTGCGCCTGATCGGCTGGCCGTATCCCGGCCTGCCCGAAGACGCGGCCTGGGCCGCGCTGTTTTCCGCCCACCCCAAGGCCAAACCGGCCCGCGTCAGCGAGCAGCACCGCTCCGGTTACGTGGTCGCCGATGGTCCCGACGCCGGGCTCAAGGCCGAGTCCTTGCCGGAATGGCAGAAGCCGCGCTTCCCCTCGCACGAGCGCGCAGCGGTCGGTGACTGGGTCTTGCTGGAGGGCAAGAAGATCGTCGCCCTGCTGCCGCGCCACACCTCGATCAAGCGCGGCGCGGCCGGCGAGCACTACCACCAGCAGGTGATCGCGGCGAACGTGGACACGGTGTTCATCGTCTGCGGGCTGGACGACGACTTCAATCCGCGCCGCATCGAGCGCTACCTGATGCTGGTCGGCGGCGGCGGTGCCGAACCGGTGGTGGTGCTGACAAAGGCTGACCAGACCGACTACGCGCCGGACGCGGTCGACACGCTGGCCGAACTCGCCGCGCAGGACATCACCGTATGCGCGGTCAACGCCAAGGATCCTGCCAGCGTCGCCTCGCTGCATGGCTGGCTGGGTGCGGGCAGGACGGCGGTGCTGGTGGGTTCGTCGGGTGCTGGCAAGTCCACGCTGACCAATACCTTGCTCGGCATCCAGAAGATGAAGACGGCGGCGGTGCGCGAAAACGATTCGCGTGGCCGCCACACCACCACGCACCGTGCGCTGATTCCGTTGCCATCGGGTGCCTGCCTGATCGATACGCCGGGCATGCGCGAACTCAAGCCCACCGGCGAGGAAGAGTTGTCTGAGAGTGGCTTCGCCGATATCGAGGCCTTGGCGGAGCAGTGCAAGTTCCGCGATTGTTCGCACCAGACGGAGCCGGGCTGCGCGGTGCAGGCGGCGATCGACGCGGGCGACATCGACGAGGAGCGCTTCATCAATTACTTGAAGCTGCGTGTTGAGGTGGCGGCGGCGGCGGAGAAGTTGGCGGTGCGGGTGGCGCAGGCGAATGTGAAAACGGGTGGGCGGCCTACGGGCAAGAGGTCGGATGACAAATATGGCCGCCATTAGCCGGAATTGAGCGCACATCAATCGGAAGAAGCCCTTCCCTTGCTTGCAGGGGAAGGTGCCGAAGGCGGATGGGGTTGCTCTTCGCGCTATGCATCAATGCAGCTTCGCTGTTTAAGAGCGTTTCGCGCTTTGCGCGAGTCACTTTCTTTGCTTGTGCAAAGAAAGTAACCAAAGAAAGCACACCCTAACGACGTGCCCAACGATGGAGCCGTTGGGTGCGCAAGCGCAGCGGGAATTTCCGGAAGGCACATCCATGTGCCGTCCGGAAACGACGCACATCCTGTGCGCCGCCCTTCGGGTTTACCCACTGCGCTTGCCACGCCTCACGGGGTTTGAGGGCACAATCGAATGCAGAGCAACAGAAGGCAAGCGCAATGACGACCCTCCCACCCGACATCACCCACCACGCTGCGCTCGATGTGCGCATGGTCAAGGCCGTGCGTGGGATCAAGGTGTTGAACCTGGCGAGTTGGCCGGCGGCGGTGCAGGAGCCTTTCCTGGCGTCGGTTGCGCGTGGGCAGCCGGTGTTGCCGCAGATTGCGTATCCCGTGCTCGACTTCGGCGATGAGCGTCGTGAGCTCGACGCCATCGCCGCCGAGGCCGATCCCGCGCATCCTCTAGGCTGTTATCTGATCGAATCCACGCGCAGCTGGGCGCTCGCCGCGCAGCTGCTGGAAGCGCTGGGCACGCCGGCGGCCTGCACGCATTCGCTCGCGCTGTTCGGCACGCCGGATGCCGTGTTGCCCGGCAATGGCCCGACCACGCGCGATGCCGCGCGCCACTTCATCGACATCGCCAATGAACTCGACCACGAACTGCTCGCGCCGGAGGAGCAGGTCCCGGTGTCGGCCACCGCGCTGCAGCTGCAACTGCAGAACGACCTGGATGAGTTTTTCGACGGCCGCGTGATCACGGTGGAACTGGATCCGGACCTCATCGCCAAGGCCGCCGCCGGCGCGACCCGCATCCGCCTGCGCCATGGCGCCGAATTCAGTGACTACGACCGGCGCCAGCTCTTCCACCATGAAGCCCTGGTGCATTCGCTGACCGCGCTCAACGGTCGTGAACAGGCACTGCTTCCCAGCCTTGCGTTGTCCTCGCCGCGCGCCACCGAAGCCCAGGAAGGCCTGGCCACGTTCGCCGAACAGATCACCGGCAGCATCGACATCGGGCGCATGAAGCGCATCAGCCTGCGCATCGAGGCCATCGCGATGGCGCTGGGCGGCGCGGACTTCATCGACGTGTTCCGTTACTTCATCGCGTCCGGGCAAAATCCGGCGGAGAGTTTTTCCTCCGCCCAGCGCGTATTCCGCGGCGTGCCGCTGTCCGGCGGCCACGCCTTCAGCAAGGACACGGTGTACCTGCGCGGCCTGGTCGGCGTGCATACGTTCTTCCGCTGTTCGCTGCAGCAGGACCAACTGCAGCTGTGCCGCTGGCTGTTCGCCGGCAAGATGACCCTCGAAGATGCCCGCACCTTCGCGCCACTGTTCGAATCCGGCGTACTGGCCGCGCCGCGCTGGCTGCCGGACTGGGTCAGCCGCGCCAACGGCCTGGCCGGCATGCTGGCCTTCTCGCTGTTCGCCAACCGGATCCGGCTGGATCGGCTGACTGATGGGCCCGTGGCAGGTGCTTGAAGGCAAACAGCCTTTGGACACGGATCAGAGCGGATGAATGCGGATAAAGCTTTTCAAATGATCCGCTTTCATCCGCTCTGATCGGCGTCCAAAAGCACTTTCTTGCTTCTCCGGTCATCGGCGGCTCCACTTGTGGGAGGGGCTTCAGCCCCGACGGGCTCCACAGTGAAGCTGCTTCGGGGCTGAAGCCCCTCCCACAAAAAGCCTGTGCCGGTCACCGGTTGCAGGATCACAGCGGATAAAAGCCGATCACTTGAAAAGCTTTATCTGCATTCATCCGCTCTTATCCGTGCCCAAGCGCACTTTCTTGCCTCGCCCGTCATGGCGGGCCCGATGTCATTGCACTTGTGGGAGGGGCTTCAGCCCCGACGGGCTTCACAGTGAAGCTTCGTCGGGGCTGAAGCCCCTCCCACAAGAGCCAGCCATGCACGCGGTGGCGCACAACGGGGGTTTTCAGGGGCTGGGGTAGAATTGGGCCCTGTCCAGGGAAGTCGCGTCGCATGTCGAACGAAGAACAGAAAAATTCCGATTTGAAGCAGGCCGATTCGAAGCAGGCCGACCTGAAGCAGGCCGCGCTGGAATACCACCGGATTTCGCCGCCGGGCAAGATCAAGATCGCCCCGACCAAGCCCATGGTCACCCAGCGCGACCTGGCCCTCGCGTATTCGCCGGGCGTGGCCTACGCCTGCGAGGCCATCGTCGAAGACCCCAATGCCGCCAGCGAAATGACCGCGCGCGGCAACCTGGTCGCGGTGGTCACCAACGGCACCGCGGTGCTGGGCCTGGGCAATATCGGCCCGCTCGCGGGCAAACCCGTCATGGAAGGCAAGGGCGTGCTGTTCCAGAAGTTCGCCGGCATCGATGTGTTCGACCTGGAGATCGACGAGAACGACCCCGACAAGCTGGTAGACATCATCGCCTCGCTGGAACCGACCTTCGGCGGCATCAACCTGGAAGACATCAAGGCACCGGAATGCTTCATCGTCGAGCGCAAGCTGCGTGAGCGCATGAAGATCCCGGTGTTCCACGACGACCAGCATGGCACCGCGATCATCGTCGGCGCCGCGATCTACAACGCGCTGGAAGTGGTCGGCAAGGACATCGCCGACGTGAAGCTGGCCACGTCCGGCGCCGGTGCCGCGGGCATCGCCTGCCTGGACATGCTGGTCGCGCTGGGCCTGAAGCCCGAGAACATCCTGGCCTTCGACCGCGAAGGCGTGATCTACAGCGGCCGGCCGAACCTGGACCCGGACAAGGCGCGTTACGCGCGCGACACCGACCAGCGCACGCTCGCCGAGATCGTCGCCGGCGCCGACATCTTCCTGGGCCTGTCCGCCGCCGGCGTGCTGAAGCCAGAGATGGTCGCGATCATGGCCGACAAACCCATCATCCTGGCGCTGGCCAACCCCAACCCCGAGATCTCGCCGGAAGACGCCAAGCGCGTGCGCCCGGACTGCATCATCGCCACCGGTCGCAGCGACTATCCGAACCAGGTCAACAACGCGCTGTGCTTCCCCTACATCTTCCGCGGCGCGCTGGATGTCGGTGCCACCGTCATCAACGAAGCCATGAAGACCGCCTGCGTGAAGGCCATCGCCGCGCTCGCGCGTCGCGAAGCCTCCGACCTGGGCACGGCCTACGGCGACGAAATCCCGTGCTTTGGCCCCGAATACCTGATCCCGCGCCCGTTCGATCCGCGCTTGCTGGTCGAGCTGGCCGGCGCAGTGGCGCAGGCGGCGATGGATTCCGGCGTGGCCCTGCGTCCGATCGCCGACATGCAGGCGTACCGCGAGAAACTCGGCCAGTTCGTCTACCGCACCAGCCTGATGATGAAGCCGGTGTACGACCGCGCGCGTGGCGACAAGCAGCGCGTGGTGTATGCCGAAGGCGAAGAGGAAGTGGTGCTGCGCGCGGTGCAGACCGTGATCGACGATGGCCTGGCGTTCCCGATCCTGATCGGCCGCCCGGACGTGATCCAGACCCGCATCGATCGCCTCGGCCTGCGCATGCGCGAAGGCGTGGATTTCGAACTCACCAACCAGGACGACGATCCGCGCTTCAACGAGTACTGGCAGTACTACCACGCCATCACCGAACGTCGCGGCGTCACACCGTCGGCGGCGAAGAACCTGATGCGTTCGCGCACGACCCTGATCGCCGCGGTGATGGTCGCGCGTGGCGAAGCCGATGCGATGGTCAGCGGCATCGTCGGCCGCTTCCACAAGAAGCTGGGCTACGTGCGCAGCGTGATCCCGCTGGACCCGGGCGTGCAGTCGACCTCGGCGATGACCGGCGTGATCAACAACCAGGGCGCGTATTTCTTCCTTGACACCCACGTACAGGACGATCCGACGGCCGAGCAGATCGCCGAGGCCACGCTGCAGGCGACGTATCGCCTGAAGCTGTTCGGCATCGAGCCCAAGGTCGCGCTGCTGTCGCATTCCAACTTCGGCAGCCACGACACGCCCGGCGCGCAGAAGATGCGCAAGGTGCGCGAGCTGTTGCGCGAGCGCATGCCTAAACTCGAGATGGACGGTGAGATGCAGGGCGACACGGCATGGGACGAGGCCTTGCGCCGCAAGATGATGCCGAACACCACGCTCGGCGGTCGCGCCAACCTGTTCGTGCTGCCCAACATCGATGCCGCCAACATCACCTACAACATGGTGCGGGTGATGACCGACGGCGTGGCCATCGGCCCGATTCTGATGGGCATCTCCAAGCCGGTGCACATCCTCACCAGCAGCGCCACGCCACGCCGCGTGGTCAACATGACCGCCATCGCCGCGGTGGATGCGCAGATCCGCAAGCAGCAGAAATGAGTAAGGTCGGAAACGGCGTAACGGAAACATGCAGGAGCGACGCACGTGGGAGCGACGTGAGTCGCGATGAAGCTTTCCCAGGAAGGCCTCATCGCGACTTACGTCGCTCCTACATCGCACCTACACCGCACCTACGCGCTGCCACGGCTGTTGTAGTGCCGAGCTTGCTCGGCAGCCCTTGGCGCGAGATCCAGAGCAGCCGAGCAAGCTCGGCTCTACGAAGGCATCACGCCTGCCGTGCCCTCGAAGGATGCGGAAAGCCAGCGATTGCGTAGGAGCGACGTGAGTCGCGAAGGGTCTTGCGCGGGGAATCCTTCGCGACTTACGTCGCTCCTACACCGCATCTACGTCGCTGCCACGGCTGTTGTAGTGCCGAGCTTGCTCGGCAGCCCTTGGCGCGAGATCCAGAGCAGCCGAGCAAGCTCGGCTCTACGAAGGCATCACGCCTGCCGTGCCCTCGAAGGATGCGGAAAGCCAGCGATTGCGTAGGAGCGACGTGAGTCGCGAAGGGTCTTGCGCGGAAAATCGTTCGCGACTCACGTCGCTCCTACGATGCAACTTCAGGCGCCGTCGCTTCCTTGCAGCATGTCGCGCTGTAGCTGGTCGATGTAGGCGTCGGCGGCTTCGGTGGTGGCGAAGATGTTGCTCAGCGGCACCGCCTGCACGATGTCCAGGACCTTGCGGATCTGCGCTTGCGGATGCACCAGCAGCACCTTGCCGGCGGGCGCCAGCAGCTTCCGTGCCTGCAGGATGGAACGGATGCCGGCGCTGCTGATGTAATCCAGGTGCGCCAGCTCCAGTACCAGCACCATGCCGGGCGCGGCCTTCGCCAGCAGCGGCTCCAGCGCGTCGTCCAGTTGCGCATGGCTGTCGCTGTCGAGGCGGCCGGACAGCACCAGGTACTGGTTGCCGTTGACCGGTGGATAGATCTCGATCTCCAGGCTCATGGCAAGCGTCCATTCCCTGGCTGGTCTTGAGAGCAGGGCAAATTGTGGGAGCGGCGTCCCGCCGCGAGCTTTTGATTTACAGGGCAATGGCAAGGGCAAGAGCTCGCGGCGGGACGCCACTCCCACAGGGCCATGCATAACGGGCTGAAGGCTCGCCGCATCACTCGTCCTCGTCGCCCTTCAGCACCTTGCGCTGCATCGCGTCCAGGTAGGCATCGGCTTCGGCGGTGGAGGAGAAGATCTCGTTCATCGGCACCGCCTTCACCACGTCGAAGACTTTCTGGATCTGCGGCTGCGGATTGACCACCAGCACCTTGCCGCCGTGGCCGCCCAGCGCCTTGCGGGCCTTGAAGATGGAACGGATGCCGGCGCTGCTGATGTACTCCAGCGCGGCCAGGTCCAGCACCAGCGACTGCAGCTGGCGCGTCAACAAGGGCTGCAGCTTTTCGTCCAGGTCCTCGTAGGTGTGCGTGTCCAGGCGCCCGGCCAGCACCACGCGCTGGCTGCCGTTGCCGGGTGGCAGGATCTGGATGTCGAGGCTCATGCGGAAGGCTCCGGTGGGGTGGTGCGCAGGGTGACCCGCAACAGGTTGCAGTCGTCCAGGCGTTGGTAGTGGGTGGATTCGGCGATCTGTCGGATCAGGTACAGGCCCAGGCCGCCGATCGGCCGGTCCATGATGTCCGCGTCCAAATCCGGCAGCGGCGTCGATAGCGGATCGAAGGGCTCGCCGCCGTCACGGAATTCCAGGCTCAGCAGGTCGCCATCAATCGAGATGTTCACCGACAGCTCGTGCTGGCCCACGTCCACGCCGCCGGCACCGCCGTAGCGGATCGCATTGCTGGCCAGTTCTTCCACGATCAGGCGCACGTCGCCGCGCACGCCGGCATCGATGCCGTGGCGGATCAGCACCGCTTCCAGCGAGGTGTTGAGGTCTTCCACACGCGCCTGCTCACCCGGGACGATCAGTCGTATCAGCATGCAAACGCTCCTCGGTGGAAGGAAGGGATGTCGGCGCTTCGCGGCTGAGGCGGATCGCCAGCACGGTGATGTCATCGGATTGCGGCGCGCTGCCGGCGAAGCCATGCACTTCGGCGATCAGGCGTTGGCAATGGTCCTGCGCACTGTAACTGGGTCGCACCATCGCCAACAGCCGTTCGCTGCCGTAGGCCTCGTTGTCCGGGTTGAAGGCTTCGGTGACGCCGTCGGTGTAGGCCAGCAGGCTGGCCCCGGGTTCCAGCGTGCCGTGCCACAGCGGGAACTGCTCGCAGACCTCGAAACCCAGCGGCGGCCCGGCTTCGAACGACAACAGTTCCGCGCGTCCGTCGGCATGCAGCAGCAGCGGCGCGTCGTGGCCGGCGTTGGCCAGCGTGCAGCGGCCCGTGCGCACGTCGATGTGGCCGCACAGCACGGTGGCGAACATGCAGGTCTCGTTGCCTTCCACCAGCCGGCGCGAGGCTTCGGCCAGCACCTGGTCGGGCGAACTGGACGCATGCGCCGCCACTTCCAGGATGGTGACGGTGCGCGCCATGAACAGCGCCGCCGGCACGCCCTTGTCGGAGATGTCGCCGATCGCGAACCACAGTTCGCCGTCGCCGCGTTCGATGAAACTGTAGAAGTCGCCTCCCACCGCCTTGGCCGCTTCCAGCGTGGCGTAGGCCTCCAAGTGCGCATTGCCACGGTCGATGAAGCACGCGGGCGACAGCATGGCCCGCTGGATGTCGCGGGCGATGGAGAGTTCGCTTTCAAGTTTCTGCCGCGCGGCGCCCATCGCGCCGATCTCGGCCAGCTGCTGCTGGATCGAGGTGCGTGCATGTTCCAGTGTGCGCGCCATGCGCCCGACTTCGTCGCGGCGACCGGTGTAGGGCACCGGCCAGTCGTACTGGCCATTCGCAAATCGGGTGGTGGACTGCGCCAGCGCTTCCACCGGGCGGCTGATGTGCCTGGCCAGGCGGCGCACCACCAGCATGCATACCAGGGCGAGCAGCGCGCCCACCGCGAACAGCAGGCTCAGCGGCCGCGCCAGCTGGGCCAGGATCTGGTCGTAGGACTGCGAGGCCATCACGCTCCAGCCGCTGTCGCTGACCGGTTCCACCGCGCTGAACTGGCGCTCGCCGGTCACGCTGTCCGCATGCAGGTAGGCCATCGGCTGGTGTAGGCGCATGGCTGCTGCGGCGCCGGTCAGGTCGGTGCGGCCTTCGCGCTTGATGTAATCGTCCAGGGTCTGCTGCAGGGCCGCGCCGGGTTGCGGGTGCGTGGCCAGGGTGCCGCCCGGGGCGACCAGGATGACCTGCCAGCCGGGCAGGTGGGCAAGGGTTTCCACCATGTCGGTCAGGCTGGTCACCGGCATGTCCAGGCTGACCATGCCGTGCGTGGTGGCGCCGCGACCGGACGAGCGCAACGGCATGTTGTAGCTGACCATCCACACCTGGCCGGCGGTCTGGTTGAGGTAGGGCTCGGACCACCAGCCATCCTGCGAGGCCAGCGTGCGCTGGTACCAGGCCTTGGCGCGGTAGTCGTAGCCGTCGGCCACGAAGTCGCGGTCCTTGTCGTTGGCCGCCACGTAACGTGCGTACGCGGGCTCGCCCTTGTGGCGTGGTTCCACCACCAGCAGGCCGCCGGTGGCGCCCGGGGTGGCGCGCACCATGGCGCGCAGGGTGGTGGTCAGTTGCTTTGCATCGAGGTTGGCGTTGGCGGCCAGGTCGGACAGGCCGGTGGTGGTGATCATCACCGTGCGCATGGACGTATCCAGGCGTTGCGCGGCTTCCTGCGCGCTGGCGCGAGTGTCGCGCTTGGCCGTGTCCAGGATCAGGTCGCGCGCGAACCAGGCGATGGCCACGGTGATCAACAGCAACAGGATGACGTTGATCGCGCCGGACCACAGCGCAATGCGCGTGCGCAGGCTGTCGCGCCAATGCACGGCTTTCGCCGGTGCTGGCGTAGTGCCCACCTGTGCGTCCATTCCGGACATGCGATCCCCGCGATATCCCCAAGATATCCGTGTGCGGATCATAGGCCTGATGGGGGCCTTCGTGCATGGCAGCGGTCGCAAAACATGCGTGCCTGCCTTGTCCCGGGACAGGCCCGGCCCGGGGCATTCCATACGCCGGCGTAGCGAGGTCGGCGCGCATGGGCTTGCGTTACACTCCGGGGCTCAATAAAAACGACAACAACCACGCCCGGCGTGGTGCAACGGGAGTGGTGATGAACTGGTTGAACGATTTGTTGCAGAGCGATCCGGACCCGGCGGAAACCCGCGAGTGGGTCGATTCCATCAAGGCCGTGATCGAGGCCGAAGGCCCGTTGCGCGCGCACCAGTTGCTGGAAGGCATGGTGGAACTGACCCGCCGCTCCGGCGCGTTCCTGCCGTTCTCGCCCACCACCGAATACGTCAACACCATCGCCCCGCAGCTGGAAGCCAAGTCGCCAGGTGATGCCGCCATCGAATGGCGCCTGCGTTCCATCATCCGCTGGAACGCGATGGCCACCGTGGTCCGCGCCAACCGCAAGCCCGGCGACCTGGGCGGCCACATCGCCAGCTTCGCCTCCAGCGCCACGCTCTACGACGTGGGCTTCAACCATTTCTGGCGCGCGCCGTCGGACAGCCACCCCGGTGACCTGCTCTTCATCCAGGGCCACAGCTCGCCCGGCGTGTATGCGCGTTCGTTCCTGGAAGGCCGCATCAGCGAAAACCAGCTCAACAACTTCCGCATGGAAGTGGACGGCCATGGCATTTCCTCGTATCCGCATCCGTGGCTGATGCCGGATTACTGGCAGACGCCCACGGTGTCGATGGGCCTCGGCCCGCTCGCCGCGATTTATCAAGCGCAGTTCATGAAGTACCTGGAGCACCGCGGCCTGATCGAGAAGTCCGACCGCAAGGTCTGGTGTTTCATGGGCGACGGCGAGTCGGACGAACCGGAAAGCCTGGGCGCGATTGCACTCGCCGGCCGCGAAGGCCTCGATAACCTCGTCTTCGTGGTCAACTGCAACCTGCAGCGCCTGGACGGCCCGGTGCGCGGCAACGGCAAGATCATCCAGGAACTGGAAGGCGTGTTCCGTGGTGGTGGATGGAACGTGATCAAGCTGCTGTGGGGCAGTTACTGGGATCCGCTCCTCGCCCGCGACACCGACGGCATGCTGAAGAAGCTGATGATGGAAACCGTCGACGGCGAGTACCAGAACTGCAAGGCGTTCGGCGGCAAGTACACGCGCGAGAATTTCTTCAACAAGTACCCGGAAACCGCGGCCATGGTCGCGAACCTGTCCGACGACGACATCTGGCGCTTGAACCGCGGTGGCCACGACCCGCACAAGGTGTACGCGGCCTACCACCAGGCGGTGAACACGCAGGGCATGCCGACCGTCATCCTGGCCAAGACGGTGAAGGGTTACGGCATGGGCGCGGCGGGCGAGTCGCTCAACCCCACGCACCAGACCAAGAAGCTGGACGACGAAACCGTGCGTCTGTTCCGCGACCGCTTCAACATCCCGGTCACGGACGCGCAGTTGGCTGACGGCAACATCCCGTTCTACCACCCGGGCGAAGACTCGGTGGAAGTGCAATACCTCAAGGAGCGTCGCGCCGCGTTGGGCGGTTACCTGCCGCAGCGTCGCCGCAAGGCTACCGAATCGTTCGAGACGCCGAAGCTGGAAGTGTTCGACCGTTTGCTGAAGTCCTCCGGCGAGCGCGAAATCTCCACCACCATGGCTTTCGTGCAGACGCTCAACATCGCGCTGCGCGACAAGCAGGTGGGCCCGCGCATCGTGCCCATCGTGGCCGATGAAGCGCGCACCTTCGGCATGGAAGGCATGTTCCGCCAGATCGGCATCTACGCGCCGTTCGGGCAGAAGTACAAGCCGGTGGATGCCGACCAGTTGATGTACTACCGCGAGGACCAGAGTGGCCAGGTGCTGCAGCAGGGCATCAGCGAACCTGGCGCGATTTCGTCGTGGATGGCGGCGGGCACCAGTTATTCGGTCAGCAACGTGCCCATGCTGCCGTTCTACATCTATTACTCGATGTTCGGCTTCCAGCGCGTGGGCGATATCGCGTGGCAGGCGGCGGATATGCGCACGCGTGGCTTCCTGCTGGGCGGCACCGCCGGTCGTACGACGTTGAATGGCGAAGGCCTGCAGCACGAGGATGGCTTCAGCCACCTGATCGCGGGCTCCATCCCCAATTGCCGCAGCTACGACCCGACCTTCGGCTTCGAGGTGACGGTGATCCTGCAGCACGGCATGCAGAAGATGATGCAGGAGCAGGTGGACGAGTATTACTACCTGACCCTGATGAACGAAAACTACACCCATCCGGAAATGCCGGAAGGTGCGGCCGAGGGCATCATCAAGGGCATGTACCTGTTGACGGATGCGGGCAAGCCGAAGAAGGGCGAGCTGCGCGTGCAGTTGCTGGGCAGCGGCACCATCCTTCGCGAGGCGATCGCGGCGGCGGAATTGCTGGACAAGGATTTCGGCGTCAGCGCGGATATCTGGTCTTGCCCGAGTTTCAACGAGCTGCGTCGTGATGGTTTCGACGTGGAGCGTTGGAACCGTTTCAATCCGGAAGCGAAGTCACCGCGCAAGGCCTACGTGACCACGTTGCTGGAAGGCCGCCAGGGCCCGGTCATCGCGGCGACGGACTACGTGCGTGCGTATGCCGACCAGATCCGTGCGTTCATTCCGCAGACCTATACGGTGCTGGGCACGGACGGCTTCGGCCGCTCGGACACGCGCGCCAACCTGCGTCGTTTCTTCGAGGTGGACCGCTACTACATCGCGCACGCGGCCATCGCGGCCTTGGCGGCAGACGGCAAGATGACCGGTAAGGATGTGGCCAGGGCGATCAAGCAGTACAAGATTGATGTGGAGAAGGTTAATCCGGTTGGGGTTTGACTGCGCAGCTCGAGCTCAGCCGCGTACTGTCGAAGCCACATTTTTTTACGCCAAGCTGTACGCCTTCAGAGTGTCCTGTGGACTGTGGCAAAGGATCGAAAATTGAATACAAACACGGTTAAGCGAATAGTTTGCTTAACCAAATCGGGACGCTAATGGCTACGTTTTACGAGTTTTTTGCCGGAGGGGGCATGGCCCGAGCGGGACTAGGGCCGGGCTGGACATGTCTTTTTGCCAATGATTTCGATCATAAGAAGGGAATGGCATATCAAGCTAATTGGGGAACGAAAGGTGAGTTGACGGTCTGCGACATTAGGCAGTTGACGGCGTCTAAGCTGCCCGGCATCGCTGATTTGCTGTGGGGCTCATTCCCTTGTCAGGATCTGTCGCTCGCTGGCGTAGGCGCTGGTCTGCGTGGAGAACGCTCTGGCACTTTTTATGCTTTTTGGGATTTAGTTCGGGGCTTGATCGCTGATGATCGTGCGCCCAGGTTAATCGTGTTAGAGAACGTGTGCGGCACGCTCACCGCGCACGGCGGAAAAGACTTTGAAGCGATCTGCAAGACGTTCACAGATGCGGGCTATCGTTGCGGCGCACTGGTAATAAACGCGGATTTGTTCCTTCCGCAATCACGGCCGCGACTTTTTGTAGTCGGCGTCCACTCCGACGTGAAGATAGACCCGGCTCTGATCGCGCCTGGTCCAATCGAGCCCTTCCACTCGCGGGGACTAAGAAATGCTGTGGAGCGATTGCCCGCACAAATGCAGAAAGCGATGCTGTGGTGGAATGTGCCCACCCCAGAGCGGCGGAGCACGACGTTTGCGAGCATGATTGAGGAGGCCCCGGCGAGCGTAGCCTGGCACACGCCTGCGGAAACTAGGCAGCTTTTGAGTCTGATGTCGCCTATAAACATTGCTAAGGTGAACGCCGCTAAGCGCGCTGGGCATCGTGTCGTAGGTGCCGTCTACAAGCGCACGCGAGTTGATGAGCTAGGCGAAAAAGTTCAACGCGCCGAAGTTCGTTTTGATGACGTTTCGGGATGCTTGCGGACGCCTACTGGCGGATCGAGCCGACAGGTTATTCTTGTAGTAGACGGCCCTAAGATTCGGTCGCGTCTAATATCTGCACGCGAAACAGCGCGCCTGATGGGGTTAGATGAAAGTTACAAGCTGCCCTCAAATTACAATGAGGCTTACCATCTCACCGGCGACGGCGTCGCAGTGCCGGTGGTTCGACATCTAGCTCATCACGTTCTGGGCCCACTTATGAAAACGGCTGACACGGTCGAGTTGGCTGCTGCATGATTTCGATCTGCTTCAAAGTCCACGGGCAGATGTATGCGTTCGGGCGCACGGAATGCCGTAAATCGCAACCCCGCGCCCCCATTGCCTCCCTAGAATCATTTCAGCGTTTCGCAGCTAGCAGAGGGATTACTAGTGCCAGGTAAGACAGCTGCACCATGCCGGCATACAGGCGCCCCGCCTGACGAGATTATTGATCTCGTAGCGACAGCGGTGAAGACGCTCGCCAACGACCCTGAATTTTTGCAAAGCCGAGGGCTCACGCCACAAGATTTCGAGCTAGCATTGCCTGCAGCGATTCAGCGCATCAGGGGTAGTTCTGCCGCGGACAATGTCGATCGTCGCCAGTTTCTAACTGCCCTGTTTCGTCACATGGCTAATGTCGGCGTGATAACGGGTTTTGAGGTGCCACAATACGGGGACGACACGGTTTATCGGCTTTACGTTGAGGGATTTGGCAGCGTTGCAGTCATACAGAAAGGTTGCCCTGATGGAGCGCATAGTAGCGTCGCGTGGACTGCGCCAGAATGGGCCAAAGAGACTTATCTGTGGTGGCTCTGCGATAGTCTACAGTGCGAACCAGGTGAGCACGTGGCTAAGGGCGTTAATAGACTTCGCAACCGCTTCTTCTCCACAGAGTATGTGGATACCGTTGATGGCGTCATTTTTCATAACGCCACTTGTGCCACTGCATTGCGCCCCTGCCCAAAAATGGTAAGAGCGATCGAGATCAACGAACGGATGGTGCCGCCTCCCTGTGTCTGGGTGATGCCAGAGAGGACAGTCGGGATTGATTGGAACTGGGACGGATCCCGCGTCCGGCGATTCCCTGCGGTACTGCTATCGGCTTTCGGAATTAACGTTCAAGAGGTTGCGCTTTATACCGGCTATGTTGGATTTTCGAGAGGAACGGGCGGCACACGCACCGCAATTTCATCTAGATATGGCCCAGGCTCGTCCACCACATATAGGAGTGTCCCACGTTGAATCCCGTGATTGATCAGGAGCGAGCAGATTTTCTGGCGGCGCGTGTCGCGGAAGCAAAGCGCCAACTTTTGCCGCAATGGATGCGACCGGAGAAAGAGCTGCCGGTCGTCAATTTGCCAATTGAGTGGGTGCGTTTCTCTACGCTGAACCACCGTACTCGTGCAGAACAGATGCGAGAAGTAGAAACGAGCGGCATTGGTGATTTGTTCAACGGCGATCCTATGGGTCAGGTTGCCCAAGGTGCCCAGATGAAGATTCTTTCTGAGCAAGAGGGATTTTCAGCGCTTAAGGAAGATCTTCGTAAGCGAGGACAACAGGAACCCGCGGTTGTCACGGCAGAGGGTGTCTTAATCAATGGGAACAGGCGAGTCGCAGGGCTTCGAGACCTATGGCTTACAGATAGTGTTCCATCGTCGCGCTACGTGCGAACCTACGTTCTTCCTCTCGACACTACGGCGGATGAGCTGATCGATCTGGAAACGGAACTTCAGGTCGCGAAAGATTATCGTGAGGACTACTCCTGGGTCAACGAAGCACTCCTCATCGAGGAAATTTTCGAGTCTTCGAACAAGGATTGGGATCGAGTTGCTTCGAGGATGCGGCTCAAGCCCGCTGAAGTAAGGGCACAATTTGAAAAATTACAGCAACTTCATCAGCTTGTCGCGATGTCCAACGGCACGCGCCACCATGCCGATTTTGTTGCTAACGAGTCTGCATTCGAGGAGCTATCGAAGCACGTCAAAGACAAACCTCCAGCTGAGGCCGCTTCAGTCCGCAGCGTCTACTTCCTGGGAACGCTGGCAGGCGTCAACTATCGTGCTCTTCGACATTTGCGGCGGAAGGATGCGAGTTCATTTGTCCGGGAAGAGTTTTCTCGCGACCCCACGCTCGCATCACTACTCACAGTAGTCAATACGACAGAAGCCGATACGACCGGCGATCTGATCGAAGATGTTCTTGGCGATGAGGGTGCTTCCGTTGCGGCGGAAAACACTGACCTGACCAGCGTCCTGGCCTTCTTGGCCCAGCGCAAGCCCGGCGAAATTGTCAAGTTGGGGGGTGCGCAGGTCTCTACTGATAGCCTCTTAGCATCTGTGCAGAGTGCGGTAAGTGCCGCTGCCAACGAAGCAAGTGAAGACAGCAAAGATGCGCTTGCGGTCATAGCTCCTATTGTCAGACTCGCGTCCGCCCGCGATGAACTGATTCGAGCCGCTAATTCGCTCGTCAAAGCCCGCTCACATGATGGCTGGGATAACGCGATGTTTAAGGAGCGGCTTGGCGAGGTGAAGGCAGCGCTGGCGCATCTCGAGAGCCTCTGATGATTTCGGCGGAACTCTACCGCGAGGGCCGCCCGACGGTAGTCGTTGAGCGTAGTGGCGACGGCAACTCTGGCGCATGGGCCCGCTTACAAGAGGCGCTTGCACGTGGCATTGAGTCTGGTTCGACTTTTAGAACGGTGGTTCACGCAGATGTCTTTCTCGCTGAGCTGGGCGTTCTGCGAGAGCTTCGAACGGTATTCGGCGAGCGAGTTGAAACGGGGGCGACGCTTTCGCAGCATCTTCGCTCCATGGCTGCAGATCGTAGATCTCGCGAAGCAGTTGTCGAGGCCGGCGATCCAGACGAACTCGCTCTGGAAGCGCTAAAGGTCGAGCTGGCGCAGTCGGGCTTCAAACGAGAGCTGCGAGACTTCCAGCTTCGAAATCTCTACCGGCTCGTTAGCCTTCCACACGGTGCAGATTTTTCTGTCCCTGGAGCTGGAAAAACAACCGTGTCTTTGGCTGGATACGCCATTTTACGGGCACGAGGCATTGTTAACCGACTTGCTGTCATCGGCCCGATCGCAGCATTCGGCGCATGGAAAGAGGATCTGGTTGAATGCTTCCATGTACCTCCAATACTCATCATTCATGTCGGTCCCGGGACGGTCATTCCTAACAACACGGAGGTTCTGCTTTCGAATTACAACCGAACCGCCAATGACTACGACACTGTCCGAACGTTTGTTGCAGCTGAACCGACGCAGCTTGTTTTGGACGAGGCCCATCGTGTGAAACGAGGCGCTACTGGCGTACACGGTCGCGCTGTGCTTGATCTGGCCTATGCAGCTAGGCGCCGTGACGTACTTACCGGGACGCCTGCGCCACAGGGCGCTTTTGACCTGGTTGCGTTGGTGAGCTTTCTATATCCAGGCCAAGATCGTCAGATCCTGCCTGATGCAACTTACTTTGAGAAACTGGGTCGTGACGAGTCAGTTTTGACGCAGACAAATGCTGCTGTTCGTCGATACTTCGTCCGAACAGCGAAGGGTGAGCTCCGCCTGCCAAAAACAAGTTTTGAGTTGGTTCGCGAACCGATGCCGCCCATACAAGCCGCGATATACGATGCCCTAATCGGGCAACATAGATCCAGTTTTAGTCTGCCGGATCGGAGTCGTCATGAAATGCAGCGCTTAGGACGCATCGTCATGTATCTGCTCGAGGCGGCAACAAATCCGATGTTACTGACGGCGGGTTCTGCAGATGGTGACGATCCGGCATTTGAGCACCCTCCGCTTGAGCTTCGTGGCGACGAACAACTTGTTGAACTTCTAGCTCGATACAGCAGTTTTGAAGAGCCGTGGAAGTATCGGAGGATTTATTCGATAGTTGCAGATGCCGCTTCTCGCGGCGAGAAGGTACTCGTTTGGTCGAGCTTTGTTCGAAACCTAAAGTCATTGGATCGCCTCTTGGCAGATTATATGCCTGCCATGGTGCATGGCGGCGTGTTATCGGATGAGCTTGCACCACCGGGCGTCGTGACTCGCGAGCGTGAGTTTGAGCGCTTTCGTCACGATCCAGCCTGCACGGTACTACTGGCTAATCCAGCAGCATGTGGGGAAGGCGTAAGCCTTCATCATTGGTGCCATCATGCCGTGTATCTAGACCGTACTTTTAACGCGGGTCATTTCCTGCAGAGCCAAGATCGTATTCACCGCCTTGGCTTAGCCGATAATGTCATTACTCGGTTTACGCTGCTTCTTAGCGCTGGTTCCATTGACGATTCTGTAGATGGACGCCTGATTGAGAAAGTGAAGGCGCTTTCTAAGCTTATGGATGATCCCGATCTTGTCCAGATTTCACTTCCCTCCTCCGACGAAGGTTTGGACGGAACGCCCGCATTCGCTGATGACTACCAAGCTGTAGTTGCTCATTTGGCAGCTCCCAATGCGCGACCTACCGAGTAGAGGTCGGTGCCACGCGGTCTTTCTGCTTGCTTATAGTGCTCGGGTAAGAAAGTGCGCGCACATATCGGAGTGGGTCGCGGTGGCGTTAGACAAGCCAACACATATGGCGGCGTCGGTGGATCTCCGCGGTACTGCTAACCTCCTCATTGATACGGGATTGGCTCGCGCAGAGGAGAGAATAGTGACCGCGCGTGATTTAAGGCGGTTGGATTCGGTGGCAGACCTAAACACGCTGAAGGGCATCGCAAGGCTGCTACTGACCCGGCGGCCACCGGATTGGCTTCGAACCGTGGTGGCCGAAGGAAAAGTTGCCCTAGAGCTCATTCCGAAACAAGATCTAGATTCACTATCGTGGCTCGGGGATGATCTTGAAACGATCATAGTGGCGGCGAACCGCCATTTGTATGGAGACGAAGACGAGCATCGCCGCAAGTTGCTTGGAGACGCTGGCGAGTTGGCAGTTATGTCGGCGCTTCGTTCTAGGGGTCTTGATCCACGCCACGTCGCGTTAGTTTCTGACCGCTTTGGCTATGATGTCGAGCTGCAAGTTGGCAACGTTATTTACGGCTACGAAGTAAAAGCAGCCGTGACGACCACTGCGCAACGCATCTTGCTATCTCGAAACGAGTTCAACGTGGCAGCAGCTATGAACGCCAGATGGTGTCTACTGCAGGTTACTTTTTCTACAAGAGTATTCGCGTTAGGGCGAGCAACGGCGAACGACGTGATCGAGATCCGAGAGATGACAAGTAATAGTATCCAGAGCATGGCACCAAGTGAACCTGCTTCGTTTCGATGGACTGAGGCTGCGGAATTCCGCCCTAAGTTGGCTGACTGGAAAGCGAGCGATCTCGTCGTCGGCAGTGATTTTGTAGCAAGCCTTGAGCTTGCCACCAGGACTCAAGATTAAGGGTAACTTCGAAACTGCAACAAAGGGGCCAGCGTAAATATTCGTTTCAAACCGAGATTTCCTCTGGCTGCTTTGTAGGAAGTCGCCGCCACTCTCCCCCTAACCTGAACTGTCTTGCGGCCCGTGTTCCACCCGAAAGCCGCTCCCAGAGCGGCTTTCCACGTTTCCTGACGCACGAAACATGACGCTTTTTTCGCCACGCGCCGCGCAAAAAGCGTGGCGCGCCGCCCTTTTCGCGCGGTCGTCGGCACTAAAAGCGTGGCTCACCGCACTTTCCACGCGGCGGCTCGCGCGAAAAGTGTCATCGCCCGCGCTTTCCGCGCCGCGCGCGGCACTTAAAGCCCCGCGCGCCGCGTTCGCCACGCCGCCGGCCGCACTTTTTGCGTCGCGCGCCGCAAAAAAAGCGCCAGCCTCCGCCCGGCAAGTACGGCCAATCCGGGTCGCCGCGCGATGCGAGCGGGCCACAGCGACCATCGGGGCGAAGCAACCATTACATTCGGCCCCTTGGATGCCCCTGTCCAACGACCGGGTGCTAACAATCCCCTCGTCACCATAGCGGCCTGGAATCTGGAGCCGCCCATGTACAGCCGAACCGCCATCAACGACATGCTCACCGAATTGGCGGCGGACATGCCGCGCATGCTGCGCGACGTGGAGACGTTCTTCCCCGAATTCGAAAACCGCACCCGCCACCTCCTTGCGGCTGCGGCGCCCGCAGACCAGGCCTACGTGCGCGCCGTCGTGCAGGAATTCCTGGACCGCTCCGGCATCAACGACCGCTGCATCGACCGCCACGCCGCCTAGGGTGGGCTTAAGCCCACCGCGCTTCGATCGGTGCCGCCGCAAGCGGGTGGATGGTGATGGTGGGCCAAGGCCACCCTACGAACGGGGGTTGGTTTCCAGCGGCGTAGGGTGGGCTTAAGCCCACCGCACTTCGATCCGCACCAACGCACGCGGGTGGATGGTGATGGTGGGCCAAGGCCCACCCTACGGAACGGGGGTTGGTTCCCGGCGGCGCAGGGTGGGCATCTGTCCACCGCCGTCCGATCCGTGCCAACGCACCCCTGCAGTTCCGCGCGACTGCGCGGTGGCGGATGCCCGTCGCGGGTTCCCGGCGTCCACCATGATTCGGCGCGGCGCAGCGCAGTTGCGGCCGGGGTATACAAGCAGGCCTGAATTCATGTCAGCCACCAGGATATCCAGGCAGCCATCCGAATTCACGTCGCTCACCGCCAGGCTGTTGTCAAAGTAGAACGCGTTGAACCACGGCGTTGTGGTGGTGGTCATCTCGACCGGAGCCTGGAAACCGCCCGCCTGCTGCAGGTGGAACTGCATGACGTTCCAACTGTTCTGCAGGCCAACGATGTCGTCATGACCGTTCCCGTCCAGGTCGGCGACCGCCACCGCGCCTATCCCGCGCGCTGCAGGCAACTTCACGCTCCTGCCCAACTGCCCGTTCGCTTCCGTATACAGGATGCGGATGCCGGGCGGCTGTTGTTCCAATACGTTGCCGACGTCGGTCAGCACCATGTCGGGGCGACCATCCTTGTCAAGATCGCCCACCGCCAGGCCAAAGCTGGGGAATCGGAACTGGCTGCCCAGGTCATGGACGATCGGCGCACCCAAGCCGGTCACGCGGTCGACGGGGTAGACCCAGACCTTGGAAGCTCCCTGGCCGTTGGTGATGATCAGGTCCTTGAAACCATCGCGGGTGAAGTCCTGGACGTCGACGGTGTTGTAGCCGAACGGCCCGCTGGGAATGAAGACCCTCTGGTCGAATCCGCGTTGCCCGTCGCCGAAATAGATCCAGGCGCCGTCCGACCAGGTCTGCGCCACGATATCGGGCTTGCCGTCCTGGTCGGCGTCCACCACGCCCAGATACCACGCAGGACTTGCGCTGGCGACCAGCGTTGCCGAAAAACCGGCGTCGCTGCGCGCGATCACGGTCAGCCCCTGGCTATGGCCAACGATGATCTCCAGGGTGCCGTTTGAATCCAGGTCCGCCAGCTCCAGGCCTGTGCGGCTGGGTATGTCCAGGTACGGGATGCGTATAGGCGAAGCGAGGCTGCCGTCCGCATTCTGGACAAAGATGAGGGCCGCATGCAGGTCCGGGTCAAACGTCCCCAGTCCGACCGTGGTCACCACTACGTCCGTCCTGCCATCACCCGTCACGTCGCCCGCAACCACACGCTCGGTATAGGCGTAACGTGGCCCCGTGGGCACGGCATACGCGGTGTAGGGATCAATCCGGAACGTGGCAGTGGCCGCGGTCGTGACGGAAGCGGCGGTGGAGCGTACCAACGACGGAGTCGACTGGTTACCGGGCGATGTGTGCTTCGTCAGTGCGGATGACGCGGACATCGCCTGCGTGGTCCGCGGAATCGCTTCTGGACGCACGTGCACCTGCATCGCGGCCACGACGGCTAAGCCCAGCGCCACACCCCCCGATACCACCAAGGCCCACATCTTGAGCAAATGCACGCGCTTTCCCCCTGCTGCACGAGCCTTGAAGTATAGGCGCTGCGGTACTTGCCGGGCGGGGGCAAGCATCGTGTAGAGCGGAGTGGGAAAACGAACGTCTGGATATGTGAACTATTTACGTGTCGCGCCGAGTGACATAACGCCTCGCAGGATCCCCAGCGTGCATTCCATGAACCGCGAATTGCCCGCGTATGCCGTACTTGTGCTGCACCCCAGTCCGCCGCTCTAATGCAATCCTGCCAAACGCAGGGTGGTGCCGTCAGTGACCGCGCGAACCAGGGGGCAACACATGCGATGGTTGGTACTTGCCGCACTTGCGGCCTCGACGCTCTATTGGGGTGCTTCCGCACTAGCGCTGCGTGATCGTGGTGACAGCGCACGCGGGGCTTCCACCGACAGCAAGCAGCGGGCCGGCCCTGCGTCTGCAATCCACCATCCGTTGCTGCGCGCTGCCAATCTTCCGCTGGCCTCGACAGAAGGGAGCGCTGTGCTTGCGCAACGCCCCCGTTTGCCGGGTGGCCGGGCCACCAGTGCCGCGCCATCGCTAGCAGCGACCGCAACGGGGCAAGTCAGTTACACCGCGCCGTCACGTTACCTGGTGCCTGGAATGGCGGGTGCTCTGGGAATCGGCGATGTAACAGGTGATCTCAAGCCGGACGTGGTGGTGGCGGTCGACATGAACCTGTCCAACGGACGCCTGCTGGTGTTCGGACCCACCAGCACCGGTGCGCTGGAGCAGAAAGCCAGTTACGAGATGGATGGTCTGTACTCACACCGCTGGGGCGGGCTGGTGATCGGCGACTTCAACCGCGACCAGGTGATGGACGTCGCCGTCGGCATGCCCTATGGCGTTGCGATGTTCATATCCGGCGGCGGCACCTTGACGCTCAGGAAAGTCGTGCTGGGAAGGGATATCCACCAGCTGGTCGCGCTGGACGTCAACTACGACGGTTATCTCGACATCGTGGGATTGAGTTGGGGGAACATCATGGGCATGTACGAGCCCAACGCAGCGACCGTTCTGCGTGGCGACGGCGCAGGCGGGATCCTGTCCCACTATTCGATGGCGACACCACAGCGTGGTTACAACGATCTCAAGCTGGGTGACGTAACGTCCGATGGACATCCGGACCTGGTAATCGCGTCGGGACAGGCGTTCAACATTTTCGTTATCCCGCATGACGGTGTGAGTGGTTTCCTGCCCGCACGACCCTATGCAAGGCCAGACGGGGTGTGGATGACCAACGCCCTTGCAATCGGGGACGTAAATTCCGACGGCCGCGCCGACGTGGTGACAAATGTCTGGTCGAACAGTCCAGTGTCTTCACTCTGGATCTATCACCAAGGCGCTGACAGACAATTGCTCGCACCGCAACGCATCGACTCCATGGATGTCCCCGGCAGCATGCTGGCATTCGACCTGAACAACGATGGCCTGGATGACATCGCGACCGTGCACGAAGGATGGAACGAGTTGGGCTACTACTTGCAGACTACCGGTGGGGTGCTGGGGCCAGAGCAGAGGACACGGGTCGTTCCGCCGCTTTCATACAATGCGGATCACTACAACAGGCAAGGCATGGCCGCCGGCGATTTGACTGCCGACGGTTGTCCGGATATCGCGCTTGGCGACTACAACTATGGGTTGGTGGTGCTGGAAGGTAGAGGCTGCCTGCCACCAAGACCACGCGTTACCGGCGGAAATAATCCCGTGCGACGTCTTTGAAGGCCATAAACAACGAGGACAGCCGAAGCATGGGTTTACAGCGGCGTAGGGTGGGCTCAAGCCCACCGCACTTCGATCCGTGCCAATGCACGCCGGTGGATGGCAATGGTGGGCCAAGGCCCACCCTACGGAACGGGCGTTGGTTTCCAGTCGCCGAACAGGAAGGTCAATGCGCCCGGCAGGCGTTTTTCCCAGGCCGCTTCGGTGTGCTGCGCGTCCGCGTCCAGGACGAAGCGGAAATTGCTGCTGTCGTAGCCGGCGTCGTGGAAATTCGATTCGACCTGGCGGATCAAGCCCACCATCTTGTCGTTGAACTTCGGCTCACCGGCTTCCTTGCCGCCGAAGCCCACGAACACTTTTTGCGGCATGACCACCAATGGGCTGGTATCGCGCACCAGTTGGCCCATGCCGACCCACAGCGTGGGACTCTCGACCAGGCCGTAGCCGAACGTATTCGGCTTGGCCAGCAGCGCGTACAGGCTGGCCACGCCGCCGTAGGATGAACCGCCAATGCCGGTATTCGCCGGGCCCGGCAAGGTGCGGTACTTCGCATCGACCAGGGGCATCACTTCCTTCGTCATGAAGTCCGGGAACCGCTTGCCGGCAGGTTCGTCCATGTCCGGGTTGCCGACGAAATCCTTGTACGGCAGATACTCGCGCGCGCGGTCCTTGCCGGCGTGGTCCACGCCCACCACGATCATCGCCGGGATCTTCTTGTCGGCGACCAGTTGTTGCACGGTTTCATCGACGCTCCACTCGTGGTGGCTGACATCGCTCAGGCACGTCGAACACGTTCTGTCCATCCAGCATGTACAGCACCGGGTAGCGGCGCTCCTTGTTCACGGCGTCGCCATAGCCCTCGGGCAACAGCACGCGGACCGTGCGCTCATTGCCGAAGATCGTGCTCTTCAATGTATGCAGATGCAGGTCGCCGCTGGCGGTCGACTTGCACGCGGCAGTCGCCGGCGCATCCTGTGCGTGGGCCGCGCCGTGTATCGACACGCCGGCGCACAGGGCAAGGCAGAACAGGGTGGTTCGCATCAGGGTTCCTCCGGTTGCATCGGGATGGTGCACGCCGACGTAGGGTGGGCTTAAGCCCACC
>Ga0209174_10000494_pt1 | contig 29674 bp, 26 predicted proteins | sample JI91814BDNA_FD_187505 | JGI IMG/M metagenome (GOLD analysis project Ga0209174, IMG submission 187505) | Wastewater effluent complex algal communities from Wisconsin, to seasonally profile nutrient transformation and Carbon sequestration -... | ecosystem: Engineered > WWTP > Effluent > Algae...
TATTAATCTAATGAAAGATAAACTTTTTTCTATCATAGCGCATGATCTTCGTAATCCGCTCTTTGCCTTAGAAGAAGTAATTTCTCTTTTTCAAGATGAGCATCTGTCACAGGAAGCTCTTAAAAAGAATATTCTTTCCCTCGGAGAAAATTTAGAAAACAATAAATTCCTACTCGAAAACCTCTTACAATGGTCTTATATCCAACTTGGATATTCTCCTCTTAAGTTAGAAGAAATTGATATTCAAAAATTAATTTCAGAATCAATTCAACTATATAAAGGATTTGCTCTAAAAAAAAGAATTTCCATTCAAATAATATCAAAGCATTCAGCGTATTTTTATGGTGACGAGGGAATAATCAGACTTATTCTCAGAAATTTAATTTCCAATGCAATAAAATTCACACCCCAAAAAGGAAGAATTCAAATCTCCTATGGCAAAAAAAATTCATCTTTTTATTTCTCCGTTACGGATACCGGAATCGGAATTTCCAAAAAACAATTGAAAAATTTATTAGTTCAAACTCATATTGAAAAAAATACAAGAGGAACAGAAGGCGAAGGTGGAAGTGGAATTGGTCTTGCACTCTGCAAAGACTTTGCAAAAAGAATGAATGGAACAATCAATATTAAAAGCATAGAAAAAAAAGGTAGCACATTCACCATGACTTGGGAACCAAATGAAACCTAAAAAAGTAATTGTTGCGGATGACCATGATATTTTTAACATGGGGCTTAGAGTTGGAATCGAAAAGGATCCCTTATTTCATGTCATAAAGGAAGCGAAGACAGGCGAAGAGGTATTAGCCTTTCTTGCTGATAATGAAAGCGATTTATTGGTTTGTGATTATATGCTCCCTGGTATTGATGGAGTCAAAGTTCTTTCCCAGGCAAAAAAAATCAGACCTCAAATCAAAACAATACTTCTCAGTTCCCTCGAAAAATTTGAATTACAAACTTTATGCGAAAAAAATAAAATAGATGCCTATCTATTCAAATCAGAAGCTAGAAGTAAAATTGTAGAAATCGCAAATCTAATTTTTCAGGATCAAAAATTTCGACCAATGCAAACCAAAGGGAATAATCAGAATAATCCGCTTGCTATGCTTACATCGAAAGAATTAGAAACTCTACGTTTTTGGGCAAGAGGCAAATCAATGGAAGACACAGGCACCCATATGAAAATAAATATTAAAACAGTAGAGACTCACCGTTCTAATATTAAGAAAAAATTTCCCAATCTAACAAAAGAGGAAATTTTTGGCTTAATGAAAGAGCATGGAATAGTTTAAAAGCATTGGCTACATCGCTTGACGGCAATGTGAGTGATTTGAAAGGGTAGAAGATGTTCGAGGTGAAAGTAAAAATGAAATCTATGTTAAATGCAACGTTCCCACCAAAACATCCTTACATATTGGTGCCCATAGGTGTAATCGGTGGTCTGCTTTTATTGTGGCTATTCTATTTTAGCCCCACTAAAGCAAATCTAAATTGGAAAGAAGGTGACAAAAAGATGTATAAGTTGAAGGTGAATTCTTTTCAAGATGCATCTTCAGCTCAATTAGGACTTTTCAATTCCACTTTTAAGCAAAGAGTTGAAGGAACTCTTAACTTTAGAGTCTTAGAGAACTCAAACGGCAAAGTAAAATTAGCCTTTCAATTTTCTCCTTTACAAATTTCCCTAGACGATAGGCAAATGCCTGTCTTAGAAAAGTTAAATTCTCAATTATTCCTAGCGCTGTGGAATATAGATGGATCAGTAATCGAGTGGATTTTCCCATTTACAATTGCAAAAAAAGATGAAATTGGAATTTTACAAAACCTACTCTACTTTCAAATTATTCTTTCCGGTGATAAACAAAAATGGATTTCAGAGGAATCAGATAGCCTGGGAACATATATCGCAAAGTATAATTCCAAGTCAGATAAAATTTTAAAAGCAAAGGTTAAATACAAAAAAATAGAAAGTCAAGATGGCAATGAAAATGAAAATCCAGATGACAAATTTCAATCCAATATACAGGGTTCTTATACTGAATTTTCACCTGATAAAGAGGGTAGCTGGCTAACATCGGCTAGCCTACGTGAAAAAGCAGAAATTTCCGGTAGTAGCTTTCACATAAATGTTTCCCGAGAAGCAAGTCTAGAGCAAATTCCGTTTAACCCCGACAAAGATTTGGATATTTGGAAAGATAATTTTAATTTTGAAGAAGTTAAATTTCAGATGACAAAAGAAAAGAAAAATCCTCTATCCATCTGGGAAGAAGCAGAACAAAAAAGACTCGAAAAAGAATACCAAGGTGAAAATTTCCAATCTCTTTATTCTAAACTCTTCAAAAATCCAAATCAATTTACAGATTTAGCAAATATGGAAAAAATGAAAGCGTATTTAAAACATTTTCCCGAAGAAGCATTAAAAATTCCAGATCTCCTAATAAAAGGAAAAATTTCCGGCAACCATATAATTGAAGTCATACACCTATTAGCCACAACTGGTCATAAAGAGTCACAGAGTGCACTCGTCAGTATCCTCAGCAACAAAGAGCAAACTGCCCATGCTCGAATGCAGGCTCTTGCAGGATTTCAAGAAGTAAGAAATCCTTCCGAAGATTCAGCAAACGCTCTCTGGAGAATTTATGAATTTAGAAAAACCGAACAGGATAGAGATTATTCAAACACTGCTGTCCTAGCTCTTGGAACAGTTGCACTTCACACAAAACAACAAGAGATTGCGGGTAAGGACTCTTTGCCTGTAAAAATTAAAAGCCGCATTCTTTCAGAGCTTTCTCAAAGTAATAAAGATCCGATTAAGTTGGCAGTGCTTCTTGATGCAACTGGCAATACTGGGGACAGTTCTTTATTTCCCAAAATAAAAGAATATGCAAAATCAGAAGATAAAGTTGCACGCGCTTCTCTCTATAGTGCGCTTGGAAATTTTAAAGACAAAGACTCGCTCGATTTTTTAAAAAATAACGTAACAAAGGAAGAATCTCCCGAAGGAAGAATCAAAATTATGCAAAGTCTTCTTCACAGAAAAGGAGATAAAGATGTTGCAAAAACTATTCAGGATTCTGTGCAAATAGAATCAGATGTAAATGCAAGACAATACATGCTTCAATATTTAATTCAAAATAAGAATGATGTCACAGATTATAAAAAAACATTAGAAAAACTTTTGGAAACAGAAACCAACGAATCAAACCGCGAACTGATTTACACTGGAATTCACTCCAACTAACTCTTAAATAATATTACCATTCTAATAAAAATACCCAATTTAGGGTATTTACAAATTATCTAATCTATGAGTAAGATTACTAAGGTCAATACCAGAAGGATTATGATGAATCGAGAAAATAAAATTTTAGAAATCGAATCTGAGCTTAGCAATATTAGAAGAAGTATTTTTAAAGACGATGCTATCAACGAATATGAAAAAAGAGAAGCAGAACAAAAGCTTGCTCGAATCAATCGAGATATGCTAGAAATAAAAATGGATCTAGTTCGGGACTCACAATTCAATCGGGACTTTTTTTATATTTATATCGAAATAGAAAATCTTAGAAATGCACTTCTTAGCGCTTCGTCTCCGTTATCAATTTGAATTTAATAGTTTTTTTTAAATTTCGCTTGCCAATTTTTTAAAATCAATATGATAAGCCAAGTCTAGGAAAACAAAAATTCAAGGAGATTCGAATGAATAAAAAGTTATTAGTTGTTGCTGCATTTGTAGCAGTTATCTTTGCTGGAAGCCTTTCTGCAAACGATAAAATTTTAGGAAAATGGGCAACTGAAGGTGGAAAGTCTCATGTTGAACTTTCAAAATGTGGCGATGCAGTATGCGGTAAAATTGTTTGGTTAAAAGAACCAACTTATGCAGCTGATGCAGCGGCAGTTAAAGATGGAAAAGCAAAAGCTGGCGATGCAAAAGTAGATACAGAAAATCCAGATGCTTCTAAAAGAACTCAGCCAATCGTAGGTTTAACCTTCCTAAAAGGATTCAAATACGATGCAGGTGATGATGAGTGGACAAACGGAGAAATCTATGATCCAGAATCTGGCAAGCTCTATGTTGGCGAATTAAAAATGAATGGCGATAACAGCTTAAAGCTAAACGGCCATTTAAAAATTAGCCGATTCTTAGGAAAAAAACAAACTTGGACTCGTGTAAAATAATCAACTAGGAACTAAAATTTATTACTATTTAGCTCCACCCTATCAAGAAATTTTAATTCTTTTACAATAAAATTTCTTGATAGCCAATACCAAATCTCATTCCGTTTAACTCCGATTAGCCCTACCTCAAAAAAAATCAATCTACAAAGGTTTTTAAAAATGATACATCATTTAGCAATAGCAACTCCAAATCTTCTTCCAATGATAGAATTTTATAAGTCTTTGCCGGGAATATACTGGATGGAAAATAAATTTACAAAGGATGGCATAATAAGATCAGCCTGGTTTCAAACAGAGGAAGGGACGATACTAATGCTCGAAGATTTTCCCTATTCGAAGGCACCGGAGGCATTAATTTTTAAAATGGAAGAATCTTACTTTCCTGTTATAAAATTATTTCCAATTTCTAAAAAAACTGAATATACGATTTACTTTCTTGATCCCGATAAAAACCAATTGGGATATAGCTCTTATCCAGTTGAATTAAAGTACTACTCAAAATAGGGTATATACAAATTTATTCCGAAATTATCTTTAATAATTTTTTTATTTACAAAAAATATTCTATGTATTAAATGAGTACAGGGTTTAAGGTCTCTTTAGCAATAAGTAATTTTAAGTTTTGTAGAAAAGTATTTTAGTAACAATTCTCCTCCAAGAAGTTTTACTGTAACTCTCTCACCTTATTTTTGAGCTTAGGCTAACGAATACAAAAATCCCGATAAGGAGATACAGCAGTGGCACAAGGTACAGTAAAATGGTTTAACAAAGTAAAAGGATATGGTTTCATATCTATTGATGGTGGAGAAGATATTTTTGTTCATTATTCAGAAATTCTGACTGATGGATTTAAACAATTAAAAGATGGAGAGAGAGTTGAATTTGAAATCGTAAACGGAAAAAAAGGTCCGGCAGCAGCACAAGTAAAAGCGATTTAATTTCTAAGAAATTTCTGGATTGTCATACAATCCAGAAATATTTTTTCCCCCCAGCTAAACTTTATTATTTAAGTAAAAATACCACTTCACAGGAAACAGAGTTTGGCTACCAAAAAAAACTCCCCAAAACAAACAAAAATCTATTTCACTATAAAGTAATCATTTCAGAACCAAATCTTAACTACTTTCATGTAGAGTTAACCGTTCGATTAAAACAAAGTAGCGTTAAATTTCATTTACCCACATGGTCTCCCGGTTCTTATTTGATAAGAGATTATGCAGGTCATGTTCATAACTTTTCAGTTTTTGCTGCGAATGAACAACCGATCAAATGGCGACAAAGTGGACTTTCAACCTGGGAAGTTTTATCGGATAACAAGCCTTTTACTCTCAAATACAAAGTCTATTCATTTGAGCATTCCGTTCGAACTAATTTTTTAGATACCGAATATGGATTTATTAACCCACCTTCCCTATTTCTCTATCCGGAAGGATACCTAGAAAACAAAGTAGAAATTTCTTACGAAACAAATTCTCATTTTAAATATGTTTATTCCGCTTTAGAAAAAAAAGAAAACTTACTTATAGCGGCTAACTTCGATGAGCTGTATGATTCTCCAATTCAATTTTCAAACAGAGACTCTTTTAGTTTTGAGAGTGGAGACTGTCAACATGAAGTTCTAATTGAGGGAGATATTCCTCAACAAATTCGCTCTAACCTACTCTCTGATTTAAAAAAAATCACAGACTATGAATCAAAATTATTTGGAGTCAATCCAAACAAATATTATTTATTCATCATTAATCTCACGGACAATAATTATGGTGGATTAGAGCATGCAGCCTCTAGTGTAAATGCATTTGATCCAATCAAACTTCATGAAAAGTCAGAATACGCAAGACTTTTAGGGTTGCTGGCTCACGAATATTTTCATTTATGGAACGTTAAGCGCATTCGTCCAATAGAACTCTTACCTTACAATTACCAGGAACCCAATTTAACAAAAGAGCTTTGGATTGCAGAAGGGATTACAAGCTTTTATGACAATTACATTTTACATCAGTGTAATTTTTATTCAAATGAGGATTATCTTTTCGAATTGCTAAGCGATATCAATCGTCTAGAAGATTCTTCCGGTGATGAGAATATGAGTCTTGAAGATTCTTCATTTACTACCTGGACAAAATTTTACAAACAACAGGCGAACTCTCATAATACAGGAATCTCCTATTACGTAAAAGGTTCAATTCTTGTTTTATGTATGAATATTTACATTCTGAAAAATACTGATTGTAAATATTCTTTTATTGATATTCTAAAAGCTCTCTATCATAAATTCTATGTTAAAAAAAATCGAGGCTTTACTAAAGAAGAATTTTTTTCAACAGCAGAAGAATTAACAGGTTTGAATCTACTCGATAGATTTGAAAAATATATTTCGGATGTAGTTCGCATTCCAGTTTTTGATTTTCTAGAAGAAATCGGGATAAAAAAAGAAGAAGTAAATTCAAAAATAAGCTTTGGATTTGAAACAAAAGAGAGAGACGGAAAAACTCTCATTACAAAGATTTATCAGCATCGAGTGGCAGGGAAAACAGACATTAACCTCCAGGATGAACTAATCGCGATCAATGGACTACGTGCAAATCGAGATACAATAGACTCAATAAAATCCAATTTAGAAAATGGGGACGAAGTAAATCTAATTCTTGCCAGGAAGAACAAAATTATTGAGAGATCGTTAAAATGTGAAACAGTCAAAACATACAGACTAGTAATTGATAATGTTCCTTCTGAGAAAATACTCAAACTAAGAAAAGCATTCTTAGGCAACAAATAATTTTTCAGGATAGATTATGTTTTTAAGTAACTGGATATTAACCACTAAAGAAAAAAAAGAAATTAAAGACACAAATACTCCTCTTGCTGTTCCCCGCACTAAAACATGGATTCACCTAACTCCTAAAAATGAAGAAGAGCTTACCAGGCTTCTTGAAAAATTTGAAATTCACTCCTTAACGATTGAAGACATTATGAATTTCCACAGCCGTGTAAAATTAGAAGAATTTCCTAATTATACTTTTGTTGTCTTTCGTGGACTACACCTTGAAAATAACAGAATCACTGCTAAGAATTTTAACTTCATAGTTACTAAGAATAGCCTAATCACTATTGTCCTCGACCATAGAAATACAATACGAGACCTAATTGTAGATTGGAATAAAAATAAAATACTACTAGAAAAGGGAATCGAATTTATTATTCACAAAATCATAGACGTTGAGACAGACCATATAATACCTATCGTCTATCGCATCGAGGATCAGGCAGAAGAATTGGAATCACAGGTCTTTGCAAGTAATACTGAATTGGATATAAATTCCATCTTTATGATGCGGGGCAATTTACAACAAATCAAAAAAGTAATCAATCTACATATAGAAATTTTAAAAGAAATGGAAACGCGTAAGACAGATTTTATTACTGTAGAGTCTGACGCATTTTTCAGAGATGTAAGAGATCATTCGATTCGAATTTTGGAGATTGCGGAATCTGTAAAAGAAATGATTGCTTCTGCATTGGAAGTTCATCTCACAATCTCCACTCGCAAATCAAATAACATCATGAAAATTCTTACAATCATGACAGCTATTATGTTGCCAATGTCCTTAATTGCCGGACTCTATGGAATGAATTTTAAGCATATGCCACTCATTGAAGCTGATACCGGTTTTTATATTACAATTGGTGCAATGGTCTGCACTGGAACTATAATGGCACTCTATTTCAAAATAAAAAATTGGTTTTAGATAGCAGTAATCCCACCGTCTACTACAAAGTTTGCGCCATTGATATAACCAGAATCTTGTGAAATTAAAAAATCTACCACACGCGCAATTTCTTCCGGTGCGGCAGTTCTTTTGGAAGGTGTTTTATCTAAAATAATCTGTCTGTGATTTGAAACTTGAGCATCTTGAACACCCATGGGAGTCTCTACATAACCGGGACTAATAGCATTCGTGGTTATTCCATATTCACCCCACTCATCGGCGAGAGATTTCACAAAACCTATGAGTGCATGTTTAGAGGCTGAATATGCAACTGAATTCTTTGCACCTACTACACTTTGTGAAGAAGCGATTACTATGATTCTACCATACAGTCTTTTTTTAAATTCCGGAAGAATTTCCTTTGAAAGCAAGTAAGCAGCTTTGATGTTGATGGCAAAAATTTTATCCCAGAGATCTTCTGACACTTTGGTTATATCAACAAATGGTCCACCGAATCCTGCACAATGCACAAAACCAGAAAGAGTTTCTTTTTTAATTGAGTAAAGAGCAGAATTAATATTATCCGCAGAAGTTAAATCAACTCGAAGAAATGTTTCACCATCTAAAACTTGAGCCGGAGTTTGTTTGTCCAAGTTGTATACTTTGTATTTTTTTACAAGGGTTGCAATGATACTTCGCCCTATTCCACCCGATCCCCCAGTTACTATAATTGAATTCATGAGATACGCTCCAGTAGTCGCTTATTTATAACTTCCAAAATCTTTTTGGCATCGATTGGATCGACCATTACATCTCGAATACCAGTTAAGTTTGCCTTGAACAAATCCTCTTCAGTTTCTTTATCCGAAAGTAATATAAAAACCGGGTTATAGTGATTATCCACTACCTCAGTTTGAATTTTATTGATAAAGTCAAACCCATTTATATCAGGAAGCAAAAAATCTACGATAATCGCATTAGGCTTAAGTTCGATTACTTTTTTATATCCTTCCTTTCCATCATCTGCTGTAATTATATCAAAATTATTTTTTGATAAAACTTTTTCAAGTAAGACCCGGATAGAAACATTTTCCTGGACTACTAAAACTTTTAGTGAATTATTTAGATTTTCTTTTTCAATTAAAGCTTGGTTTGCCATTTGAGAAATAATATCCTGACAGCGATTAATATGGAGTAATGGAATCGGATCGTCACTACATAGCTCATGTGCTTTCATAAAATTTTTAAAGGCAGTCTCATAGTTTCCGAGTTGATATTGAATTAGTCCTGGAAATAAAAAAACACTTGATTCTTCTTTTTGCTTAATCCGATCTTCCGTGTCTGTCGCATAACACTCATAAATATTGATTGGTGCGGATTTTCCTCTTACTCTCACAGAGTCAATTTCACGAAGACGAAAAGAATCTATCGAACTCATCTGTGCTACAGAAAATTCAGAAACGATAATGGGAACAAAATACTGCTTTGTCAATGACTCCAATCTAGAAGCGAGATTAACAGTGTCGCCAATGACAGTTGTATCCATTCGATTTATATCACCGACCGTTCCCATCATGAGTGAACCAGTGTTAATACCAATGCCAATTTGAATTGGTCGATAGCCATTATTATGCCTATGAGCATTGTATTTTCTAATTTCCAGTTGAATTTCAATGGCAGCAGTTACAGCATCTTCCGGTGATTCAGGAAATATTGCCATCACAGCATCTCCAATGAATTTATCAATAAAGCCTTTATTTTTGCGAATAATAGGATTTATCCGCTTTAAATAAGAATTAATGAAATTAAAATTCTCTACCGGAGTCATGCTTTCCGACAACTCGGTGAACGAGCGAATATCCGAGAAAAAGACTGTCATTTGCTTTTGAATCTGATCGCCTAATTCTACATCCTTTATATCTTTTTTCTCTAAAAAATTCAAAAATTCACGTGGAATAAATCTACCGTATGCTTTATTGGTTTTAGATAAATCTGTTGTTAAATTTTCTACAGCAATAAATGCCTGTGAAAATCGAATCGCCAATACTAAGCCCTGTGATAAAACAAAAAGAAAAAGTGCATAGGCAGACATATAAAAACTCTGGATGATCCCAGACGAATAAAGAGAATCATTGATAGCAGCTAATATAAAGTAAACAATGAATCCTATCAAAAGAATCTTCGCCCCTGCCCGCTTCTTTTTTATAGCCTGATAGAAAATATAAAATACATATAACCCAAGTGGAATTAAATAAACTTGATGGGGAACTGCTAGATAAGAGTAAATTCGAGCCTCTGTGAATAACACAACCGAAACCAAGGTAATACTTATTATCCGCACAACTCGAATAACATTTTCATGAAACTCATTCCTAAAAATACTTTGTAAAAAAGTCCCAAACAAGGCTGGCGCGACAAATGTAATCATATAGGAAATTTTTAAATCCCATTCCCATGGAAAATCAGGAAACAATTGAATTAAAAATCTTTCCCCTTCGAGAATAGATTTAATAGAAAACATCAACGAATAAAGCGCAAAGTAAAGCGCTGATAAATCTTGCCTTCTTAAAAGATAGATTGCTAAATAATAAAGTCCAATTATAAATAGACTTCCAAAAATAAATAAGTCTAAAGCAATACTTCGTTCTCTTGCCGCTTTAATATCTTTTGATAATCCAAGCTCGATTGGAGTCCGAATTCCTCCAAACCGATTATGAAAATTTGAAACATTCATTACAATGGTAAGATTTTCTTCAGTGGTATAGAATTCAAATGTTCTTGGTAAATATTTTGGAGTCATTGATTCTTTTGTTGTTCCAAACTTTCCAGTTGAAGAAAGCAATGAATCATTAATCCAAAAATTATACGCTGTGTTTTGAATAGAAAGACGAAATGCTTTTACAGATTCAGATTTTGGAAGTTTAAGCCGCAAACGAAAAGTAGCAAATCCATTTGCTCCTATTTGTTTGCCATTAACCTCATGTTTATTCCAGCGATGCGGAACCTGTATAAAGTCTGGATTTAGGCTTTGATGAAAGTCTTTTGGTTCAATTTTTTTTTCCCAATAAAATTCCCATTCTCCATTGAGCGAAATGACCCCATCTTTCTCAAAGTCCCAATTAGAAAGATCTAAATATCCCTTCTCTGCTAAGAATTGATTTGCTTTCGGATTTTTTGCACATCCAAAAAGCAAGAGAAGAGATAAAATGATTAATATTCTTTTTAGCAATGAAAAACCTATAGTGAAATTGTAGAAAAATTAAAATTGATACTAAATAAACTATTCTAATTTGTAAAAATGTAGTCAACCAAAATTGAGCAGTCGCTTGAAAACTACAAAGGACAGAAACGTTATTAGTTCTCGCCAGCAACTCGAAAAGCAACAGACATTCTATCTTGTTCATTCGAATTAATTTCAAATTCTTTTGCGAATTGTCTCCATTTGTTTACTTGCTTGCAAATTTCTTTTGTGAGTTTCTTTGCTTTGTCTTGCCACAATCTAAAATGCGGTTTATTCATATTTGCCCAATCTGCATAAACATGAATTTGTCTATTTGGCAAGAGTAGTCCCCTTTTTCATTTTGGGGGCTCTTTTCTTTACGAGCAAATTTGTATCCTGTAATTTTCTTCCCAGACTATCGTTAGCCGCAATGAGTGTAAGGTCTTTTTCCATACCTAAACTGAGTAGAACATTTGCGTAAGCGCCAATCGAAACCCCCGAATCCCCACGCTCAATGGCACGAAGAGTCGGACGAGAAATCCCTGCTCTCTCGGAAACCAAACTCGCAGAAAATCTTCGCCTGAGTCTAGCAAGATGTATATTTTCTCCAAGACCTGCGAGAATTCGATTTAGAACAGGTAGGTTTTTTGATTCCATAATGGATATTATATTTTCCATTATCACCTAATTTGGCAATAATTTTTTCCATTACAGAATCCAGAAAGGCAGCTAGTGGCTACCCGCTGTCTTAACATTAAATTCCAGTTGACATATATCAAGATATCTTGATATATGGTTATTGAGATATGTCAACGATAGAAAAAACAAAGGCAATGCAGGCAAAAGCGATTTTAAATGCTTTAAAATCAGTCTCAGATGAGACACGCATTCGTATTATCAATATTCTTTCGTTTGGTTCTTTTAATGTAAACGAGATCACAGAAGTTTTAGGAATGGGGCAATCCCGCATTTCCAGACATCTCAAAATTCTACACGATGCAGGAATTTTGCAATCACACAGAGAAGGCACTTGGGTTTATTACAAACTTCCAGAAGAATCAACAAGCGCGAACGAATTTGCCTTTGACATTAACCAATTAATCCTATCGCATAAAGAGGATTTGCCGCACAGGGAAACAGATCAACAAAAAGTTGCTATCCTCCTCAAGAACAGAGAAGACAAAAGCAATCGCTATTTTAATAAAGTCGGAAAGAATTGGGACAGAATCCAAGAAGAAGTTTTAAATCCAGAAATTTATAGAAATCAAATTTTATCTTATTTGCCAGCAAAGTCAGAAACAATTCTAGACTTAGGCTGTGGACCTGGCGGATTATTCCCTTACCTATTAAAAAAATCCAAGCAGGTAATCGGCATTGACTCCTCTGAAAAAATGTTAGAAGAAGCACGCAAAACTTTCTCCAATCAAAAAAGAGTCAAGATCGTAGAAGCGCCTTTAGAAAATCTTCCTTTTAAAACAAACTCCGCAGACGCAGTAGTAGCCTCCATGGTGCTTCATCATATTTCAAATCCCCCACTCGTTCTACAAGAAGCAAATCGTGTTTTAAAAACCAAAGGCTCGCTTTGTATCGTAGATCTAAAAAAACACGACAAAGAATTTATGAGAGACACTTACGCTGACCTCTGGCTCGGGTTTAATCCTGATTTGCTCATAGAATGGTTACGTGCAGCTAACTTCGAAGTAAAAGAAATCATTGAACAAGAAACGCATTCATTTTTTAAAATTATCGCAATCAAAGCAACTAAAAAAGGAGGACATCATGTCCGCAACAACAACTAAAACAGAAGATTTTAAAGTTAAAGATTTATCTCTCGCTAACTGGGGAAGAGAAGAAATCATTTTAGCTGAGAAGGAAATGCCAGGACTCATGGCAATCAGAAAAGAATATGGCGCAAAAAAACCATTAGCCGGAGCAAGAATCGCTGGTTCTTTACACATGACAATTCAAACAGCAGTACTCATTGAAACGTTAATCGCTCTTGGTGCGGAAGTTAGATGGGCTTCTTGTAATATCTTTTCAACACAAGACCACGCTGCTGCTGCAATAGCTGCTGCAGGAATACCAGTGTTTGCCTGGAAAGGGGAAACAGAAGAAGAGTATTGGTGGTGCACCGAGCAAACAATCAAATTTGCAAATGGCAAAGGTCCAAACATGATCTTAGATGACGGTGGTGACTTAACATACCATATTCACACAAAACATCCTCACCTACTCGCAGAAATCAAAGGCGTTTCCGAAGAGACAACTACAGGCGTTGTGCAACTCATGAAAATGATGGCTAAAGGCGAATTAAAAATCCCTGCTATCAACGTTAACGACTCTGTTACTAAATCTAAATTTGACAACCTCTATGGTTGCCGTGAATCTTTAGCTGATGGAATCAAAAGAGCGACTGACGTCATGCTCGCCGGCAAATTATGTATAGTCGCTGGTTTTGGTGATGTTGGAAAAGGCTCCGCTGCTTCACTCAGAAATTTTGGCGCACGTGTAATCATCACTGAAATCGATCCAATCTGCGCTCTTCAAGCTGCAATGGAAGGATACCAAGTTCTTCGCATGGAAGACATCGTTGATAAGGCAGACATCGTAGTAACCGCTACTGGAAACAACGATATCGTAACACTCGAACACATGAAATCCATGAAAGACGGTGCGATTCTTTGTAACATCGGTCACTTCGATACAGAAATCCAAATGGCACGTTTAAATTCTATGCCAGGAGTTCAAAAGAAAGAAATCAAACCACAAGTTGACAAGTATACTTTCCCTGACGGCAAATCGATCATTATCCTCGCAGAAGGTCGTCTCGTGAATTTAGGTTGTGCGACAGGACATCCTTCTTTTGTAATGTCTAACTCTTTCTCTAACCAGGTATTAGCTCAAATCGAACTCTATACGAATACAGCAAATTATCCTGTAGGCGTTTACCGTTTACCAAAACACCTCGATGAGAAAGTAGCTGCATTCCACTTGGAGCAAATCGGTGTTAGACTCACCAAGCTAACAAAAGAACAAGCTGACTATTTGGGAGTATCTCCAGAAGGTCCTTACAAACCTGAGCATTACAGATACTAGAATTGGGCATTGCGGCGACATGATTGTCGTAGGGAACGGTTTCAAACCGTTCCCTACATAGTAAAATCGCCGCCGCGCTCTCCATTCCTGTCCATAAATTGCATCCGCAATTTATGGACAACATGTCGATCGCTAATGCTAGTAAAGGTAAATCCAAACAAGTAGCATAAGAAAAACTATTTTGGCATAATATTAACTTGCTTTTCCATGCATATCAATACATACTATCCATATGCATCACTCCGAGGCAAAACTATGAGAACTACAATTATACTATCTGAAGATTTAATCAACAAAGCAGTGCAAGAAACTGGAATCACAGAAAAAACCAAGCTAATCCACATGGGCTTAGAACTACTTATCCAACAAAAAGCAATGGAAAAACTTTCCAATCTTTATGGATCTGCACCCAAGCTAAAACATATTCCAAGAGAGAGAAAACAAAAATAACTGTGAGAATCATTGTAGATACAAATATCTGGATTGATTTCCTAGCTGGAAAAGAAGATGCTCGAGAGTTAAAGTCTCTTGTCTCAGAGCTAAAGGTATTGCGACACATCTGGGTAGAATCAGAATTACGCGTTGGCAATATTCCAAAATCAGAAGTATTTTTTAGTTATTATAAACAAATTCCAGAAACAATATTTGTAAATTATGAAATCCTCTTTCAATTCATCCAAAAAGAAAAACTCGCAGGCAAAGGTTTGAGTTTTATTGGTATTGGCTTATATGCCTCCGCAAAAATGGGAAACCATTTGATTTGGACAAATGATAAAAATCTTAAGACTTTCTGCAAATCTAAAAAAATTTTATTTGAAGGCTAATGAAGTGAAACCTCGACTAACTATAAAGGAATTAAAAAATGGCTTACGTAGTAACTGAAAATTGTTTAGATTGTAAATACACCAATTGCGCTGCCGTATGTCCTGCCGAGGCATTTAGAGAAGGACCAAATATTTTATATATTGATCCAGACTCTTGCATAGATTGTGGTGCTTGCGTGTCGGAATGTCCCGTTGAGGCAATATTTCCAGACTACGAAGTTCCAAATAAATCCAAAGGATACATCCAATTAAACGCTGATGAGTCCAAGAAATATCCAATGATTATTAATAATAAACGACCACTAAAAGGAGAACGCTGCATAGAAGAAAAGAAATAACCAGCCACAGATTTATCTCTGTGCCTCGGTGACTCTGTGGCAAAAAAATATGACTACAACAAAACCAAAGATCGAAGACCTACTCAAAGAAAGAATTCTCGTGCTCGATGGAGCTATGGGAACAATGATTCAACGTTATCCGCTTACGGAAGAAGACTTCCGTGGAGAAAGATTCAAAGATCACCCTTTTCCACTTAAAGGTAACAACGACCTACTCTGTATTACCCGCCCAGACATAATTGAAGCAATTCACACTGAATTCCTAGAGGCAGGTGCAAACATTATCGAGACTTGCACATTTAGTTGCTCTAAAATCTCCCAAGCAGACTACAAACTTGAACATCTTGTAAGAGAATTAAATATTGCCGGTGTCAAAGTAGCAAGAGCGGCTATCGAAAAATTCCAAGCTAAAAATCCAGACCATCCTTGTTTTCTAGCAGGTGCATTTGGTCCAACTACACGCACTGCCTCAATGTCGCCTGACGTTAATAATCCAGCTTACCGCGCTACTAGCTTTGATGAACTCGTAGAAGTTTTCTATGAACAGGTAGACGCTCTCTTAGAAGGTGGTGTGGATTTACTTCTTCCTGAAACAATCATTGACACGCTTAATTTAAAAGCAGCAATTTTCGCTATTGAGAAATGTTTTAAAGAGCGCGGGATTCGCGTTCCAGTTTCCATTTCTGTTACGATTACTGACAAATCAGGAAGAACTCTTTCAGGTCAAACTGTAGAAGCATTTTGGAATTCAATTGCACATGCAAAACCTCTCAGTGTCGGGATTAACTGTGCGTTAGGCGCTGAGGACATGCGTCCGTATATTGAGGATCTTGCCAATGTAGCTGGAACGCATATTAGCTGTTATCCGAACGCAGGTTTGCCAAATGCTTTTGGTGGATACGATCAAACTCCTGAAGAGTTCGGTCATCATATGCACGATTTTGCAACACAGGGTTGGCTGAATATTGCAGGTGGATGTTGTGGAACTACTCCAGGTCATATCAAAGCAGTAGCCCAAGCGGTTAAGGGACTTAAGCCGCACATTCCAGCAAAACCAGAAGAAGTGACTAGACTTTCTGGACTTGAGCCACTAAATATAACACCAGACAAAGGTTTTTTAATGGTAGGTGAGAGAACTAACGTTACAGGCTCTCCTAAATTTAAAAATATGATTCTTGCCGGCGATATGGAAGGTGCAGTTGCTGTTGCCTTACAACAAGTGCAAAATGGTGCGAACATCATAGATGTAAACTTCGACGAAGCACTGTTAGACGGTGAAAAACTTATGACCGAGTTTTTAAACCTACTTGCTTCAGAGCCAGAAATTTCTCGCGTTCCAATTATGATTGATAGTTCTAAATGGTCTGTAATTGAAGCTGGGTTAAAATGCGTTCAGGGCAAAGCGATAGTAAACTCTATTAGCATGAAAGAAGGCGAAGAAAAATTTATCGAAAACGCAAAGCTTGTTCGACTCTACGGGGCAAGCGTAATCGTAATGGCATTTGACGAACAGGGACAAGCCGCAACTAAAGCCGACAAAGTTCGTATCTGCCAGAGAGCCTACAAGCTGTTAACCGAAAAAGTAGGATTTCCACCTAGTGATATTATATTCGATCCAAATATTCTTACCGTGGCAACAGGGATTGAGGAACATAACAATTATGCGATGGACTTCATAGAAGCGACACGCGAAATTAAAGCTACTTGTCCACATGCAAAAGTAAGTGGTGGAGTTAGTAATATATCTTTCTCGTTTAGAGGGAATAATCCAGTAAGAGAAGCAATGCATTCTGTATTTCTTTACCATGCCATCAAAGCGGGAATGGATATGGGTATTGTAAATGCGGGAATGCTTTCTGTTTATGAAGAAATCCCAAAAGACCTACTCGAACTAGTAGAAGATGTAATTTTAAATCGTCGTCCTGATGCAACGGAAAGACTCATCAACTTTGCAGAATCAGTTAAAGCGGCAAGTGGTGATAAGACGCAACAGGTCAAAGACGATGCCTGGAGAAAAGAACCCGTAGCCGCAAGACTTTCTCACGCACTAGTCAAAGGAATTGTAGAATTCATAGACGAAGATGCAGAAGAAGCACGAAAAAACTACGCACGCACACTAGAAGTAATCGAAGGTCCTCTCATGGACGGAATGCGTGTGGTAGGAGAACTTTTTGGTGCGGGTAAGATGTTTTTACCACAAGTCGTAAAGAGCGCGCGGGTAATGAAAAAAGCCGTTGCTTACCTACTCCCATTTATGGAAGCAGAAAAAGCGGCTAACGCTGATACCTCTGCACGCGAAAAAATTCTAATGGCAACTGTGAAGGGCGATGTTCACGATATTGGCAAAAATATCGTAGGAGTAGTATTAGCTTGTAATAACTACGAAGTTATTGACCTAGGAGTGATGGTTCCGACAGATAGAATTTTGCGAGAAGCTAAAGAGCATAAAGTAAGTGCCATTGGCTTATCGGGATTAATCACACCTTCTCTAGATGAAATGGTTCACGTTGCCAAAGAAATGGAACGCGAAGGTTTTAAAATTCCTTTACTCATCGGCGGTGCCACCACAAGTCCTGCCCACACTGCTGTTAAAATTGCAGAGCAGTATTCTGAACCTGTTGTGCACGTTTTAGATGCTTCTAGAGTTGTGAATGTGATGAACGAACTTCTAAGTCCAGAGGCTAAACCTAAGTATGTGTCAGAAGTGCGTAAAGATCAAGCTAGACTTAGAGAACAATACTTAAACAGAAATGCAGAGCGAAACAATCTGACACTGGAAAATGCTCGTCGAAATAAGCCAGTGTATGATTGGAAAACACAGGAAATTGCCAAGCCATCTTTTATAGGCAAAAAAGTTTTTACAGACTTCTCTCTAGCCGAATTAGTTCCTTTCATTGATTGGTCTCCCTTCTTTCATACTTGGGAGTTAAGAGGTCGTTACCCCGACATTTTCCAAGATGAAGTGGTAGGAAAACAAGCCCAAGACTTATACAACGATGCACAAGTCCTATTAAAAGACATTGTGGATAACAAGCGTTTTACCGCAAAAGCGATCATAGGAATGTTCCCTGCGAATAGTGTGGGCGATGACATAGAAGTTTACGAAGACGAAACCCGCACAAAAATTCTAACGAAATTTCATACGCTCCGTCAACAAATGTCTAAACCGGAAGGGCAATTTAATTATGCGTTAGCCGACTACATTGCTCCAAAAGAATCTGGGAGAATTGATTATATTGGTGGGTTTGCGGTTACGTCCGGACATGGTGCTGATGAATTTGAAAAACTCTTTGAAGCCAAGCATGACGATTACAATTCCATTATGGCGAAAGCGTTAGCCGATAGACTAGCCGAAGCATTTGCGGAATGTATGCATAAATATATTCGTGATGAATGGGGATTTGGAAAAAACGAAAATCTTTCCTCAGCCGATTTGATAAAAGAAAAATATCGCGGGATTCGTCCCGCTGCGGGTTACCCCGCAAGTCCCGATCACACCGAAAAAGGAATCCTCTGGGACTTACTCGGTGTTGAAAAAGAAGTTGGAATAAAGCTTACAGAAAGTTATGCGATGTGGCCTGGAAGCTCAGTCAGTGGACTCTATTTTTCTCATCCTGATTCAAAGTATTTTGCAGTTGGTAAAATTGGAAAAGACCAAATTACTGATTACGCAAAAAGAAAAAATATGGAAATTCAGATTGTAGAAAAGTGGCTTTCCCCTTACTTAGATTATATGTAATCTAAATTTAACTTTGAAGGGACTGTGTAAAAGCGAAAGAAATGTGTCACGCAATGCCGCAAAGAGTATTGATTTTATTAACTCTATTCTTTGCGCCTTCGCGCCTTTGCGTGAAAAAATCTTCTTTTACACAACCCGTTCAATACAAAGGTTTGAAATGAAATACTCATTATATTTATTATTAATACTCTCTCTCTTTAGTTGCAAAAAGAATCAAGAACTCGAATGGATAAAACGATCGGCGACCAATGATATTGATTTGTATTTAACTCCTTATAAATTCAATGTATTGGAAAATGATTGGATCAATTTGAAATACTATTCGAAGTATGAAAAATCAGATTTAATTCGACATCTTCGCTCGTATGGAAGGACGTTAGACGACCTCAAAACAAATCCTGCCTTAGAATACAAAGAAGAAGAAAACATTGTAACCTTAAAAGTAGCAAGGAGTGCGCACTCTACTTTTTATGATTACGACACGAATATTCCAATTATTTTTTACGGTCCAAATTGGATTCAAAAAGGGGAATACACTGACTCAATTCACCAACAACACATTGTCCCTACTCTCGCAAAGATTTTAAAAATAAGAAATCCAAATGGAGTGGAGACTCATCCTTTGACGCAAATTTTAAAACCAAACGTAGAAGGAAATCTCCCTGAAATCATTGTCACTGTGGTTGTTGACCAGGGTGGACAACAATACTACAAAGCACACCCTGAAGTTCCCATTCAAATTTCTAAAATAAAAAAGGAAGCGGCATATTTCCCTAATGCGCTCGTTGCACATTTAGATGCAGAAACCGCTGTTGGTCACGCAGCAATTGGAACCGGAGCCTATCCCAGAAAAAATGGAATTATTGGAAACGGATACTTAAGATTAGCCAATGGGAAAATAACAAGAAACGAAATTTATACTACAAGTGACACAACCGTTAACCCCGGTGAGTTATTGGTAGAAACTCTCGGTGATGTATTGGACAATGAATACCGCGGAGAGTCAGAAGTGATTAGTCAGTGTTATGCGCTTAGAGCTTCTATCGGCATGGCAGGGCATGGTGCTTCAAAAATAAAAGGTGTAGACTACCAGGGCGACAAGGATATAGTTTATTGGTTGTCTACCGGGAAATCGCAATGGGTAACGGATAGTAATTATTATACTCTTCCTCCTGAAACTACTGAATACAATCCCCTAAAAACGTTTAACGCAGAGTATCCGCAGGGATGGGAAGGTATCAACGTAAAAGGATTAGAAGAAATACACAAATACTGGGGAATTTTAATGGGAAATCCCGCCGAAACAAAATCCCAGGCTGAATTATTTAGAAAAGTAATTAAGGCGCATTTAATTGATAAAGGTAAGCATACAGATGGAATTCCCGATCTAGCTTATATGACAATTAAATCTACAGATGCAGCCGCACATCAGTTTGGGTTTGAGTCTCTCGAAGCTAAAGAAACATTCAGAGAAGCCGACAAACAAATCGGACTCCTCTATGATTTTTTACAAAAAGAATACGGCAATAAATTTATACTTATAATTACAGCGGATCATGGCGGCACTCCCATGCCAGAGCTTTCCGGTGCAGAAAGATATACCATGAAAGAATTAGTATCTGAGATTAACAGTCTTTTGCCGCAGGAAGCAAGACAAAGCGAAAGTCTAATCAACTTTATGACTATCGCACAAATTTCGTTGAATTATGATACACTGAAGAAATATTCTATTACAGAAGAACAAATCGTAAACAAAATACTAAGTATCAAGGTAAATCAAAAACCCTTTTTCAAAAAGGTATTTACAAAGTCTGATTTAAAATAAAGTTTCCTTTTCTATGAAATCGTTTTTAGTTAGATTTGTTTTTGTATTTCTTTTTTTTCTGACGACTAATAGTATTTATTCTCAGATTAAGCTCGATAATATTTTTACAATTGAAGATGGAATTTCTTATTCGATTGTATTGCCTGTTAATTACAATAAGAACAAAAAGTATCTTCTTGCAGTTGGACTGCATGGACTTTTTAGCGATGGGAGTCGTATGGTAAATCCATTTAGCTATTATTCAAGGTATATGAACATAATCCTTGTTTGCCCCGATGGAAATTTTACAGACAATGGAAGAAATGGAGTAAAATGGGGCTACGATAAAAGTGAAAAGTATATTTTGAATCTAGTAGATTTAATTAAATCAAAATATAAGGTTTACGATGATGTGCTTCTATTTGGATTTTCGCAGGGAGGAAACCAGGGACTTCAATCCGCACTTTCTAGTCCTAATATTTTTCGCTATTTTGCTGGACTCTCAGGCGGCTACACTTCCTTAACCGATAAACAAATTTCAAACGCAGGAAAAATTAATATTCTATTTATCTCCGGGGACACAGGAGAAGGAGAAGCATTTACCAGGCGCGAAATGGATAATCGCTTCCAGGTTTTAAAGCGATACAACCCTTACGCTATTAGAAAAATATATCCCGGGATTCGACATGAAGTCATTCATGAACAAGCATTTTACATGTTCGACTGGCTAATGACTGTTAGCCAAAAAGACAGGTCAACACATTTGATTAAAGAAGATTACTTCAAACCATATTCGGATAGTGCAAATGCTCTCACATCAGAAAAATTTGCAGAAAGCATTCAATATGCTTATGATAGCATTTCTAAAAATAAAATATTCGCCCCTTCTCATTTCAATTTAGTGTCCTCTTTTTTCTCAATGAAAGATATTCTTAGCTTTAAAAAGTTTTTTTTCCCGATGCTTGAACTCTATTCCACTTATTCATTTTTTGATCATAGCCCGGTATTAAATTTGATCGAAAATATAAAGTTATCCGATGTAGATTTTTTACTCAAAGAAAAGTTTCTAGAATTTGTCCAAACCAAATTGAACGAATATGAATCAAGGCTTTCCAATCTATACAAAGGAGAGACTTATCTACTCCTCGCAGAGCTACACATCATAAATCACAATACACAATATGCGAAGGCTGCTTTTAAAAAGTCCTTATCCTTTTATAGCCAAATCAATTCAAAAGAAACGATTTATTTAGATGCACAGGTTAAAAAGAAAATCATTTATGTAACCGAATACATAAAGGAATTGGAAGTATCAAAATAAGACAAAGAATTTATAATCCCCATAGCATTCTTTTTTTAAACTCCTGACAGTTTCATGACAAATGGGATTCCGGGTATGGTAATATATTGGCATGTGGTCAAACTTACTTATATTGCATTCAAACGATAAGAACAGAGACAGAGAAACCTTTTCAGGCTTATTACACTGGAAAACATGTATGAGAACCCTTTACATAGGGGACATTCGAATTTTCGATCATACCCAGGCGCAGTTTTCTCGCCACTATGAAACCTATGTGGGATATGAAGCCTATAAACTCCTACTCGAAATTGTAAGCGGGATTCGGTCTAGACTTTTAGGAGAAACCGAAATCCTCGCCCAATTCAAAGAAATTATGAAAAATGAAGCATTGCCGAAACATTCTCTCGGCGATTACTTAAAAAAACTCCGCGATCAAATCATCGAAGATTCTAGAAAAATCCGAAGCGGGCATTTGCGATTTTTAGGTGACCAATCTTACGGTGGATTAGCAAATCGTTATTTAAAGTCCACTAAAGAAGTAGTTTTGTTTGGAACTGGAAATTTAGCAGTAAAAGTATTACCCTGGCTTTTAGAAAAAAACAGAAAAGTAACAGTGGTTGGTAGAAATTTAGAAAAGCTAAAGGAAATCGCTTCCAAGTATCCAGTTCAAATTAAAACGTTAGGCGAATTTGTTCCAAAAGAGGAAGCTATTGTAATTGCGGCTCCAATTTCTCTAAGAGAAATTATTCCTTCCATAAAAGAGAACACTATAGTTATCGACTTTAGAGAAGACGATAAAGGAGATGATTTTAGTAAATTGCCAGGCTATATTTCGTTTGAGTCTATGTTAAATTCTCTTAAAGCGCAGGAGGAAAGAAACAATGAACTTCGAAAGACTTTAGATAAAGTCGTAACCGAACTTGCAATAGAGCGTGAAAATGAAAGCCAAAACTTTATTTACGGTTGGGAAGATATACCTTGCCTAGCCTACTAAAGATCGGTTCAAGAAAAAGCGCACTCGCGAAATTACAATCTTACTTAGTTGCAGATGCTCTAAAGAAAAAATTTCCCGATCTAAAAGTTGAATTTTACTTCAAGGAATCGTTAGGCGACAAAGATCTCACTTCTCCACTTTGGAAAATGGGAGACAGGGGAGTTTTTACAAAGGACTTTAAAGAAGATTTACTCAACGAAACTGTCGATGTAGTAATTCACTCCTGGAAAGATTTAGATTTACAACACGAGGATAACACAGAAGTAATCTCAATCCTAGAACGAGCCGACCAAAGAGACCTACTCCTTTTTAAAAAGGAACATTTATTAAATCCGAATTTTTCTGAAATAAAAATATTCAGCTCTTCACCCAGAAGAGAATTCAATCTTAAAAGATTTCTAGCAAAAGCTTTACCCAAAAGATTACAGGGTAAACCAATCTTATTCGAGCCTGTCCGCGGAAATATGCAAACTCGACTCGCCAAATGGAGTGAATCAAAAGAAACACAGGGACTTATTTTAGCCAAGGCTGCCCTTGATAGACTTCTGACTGAGAATTTTCCAGAAGCGGCAACTGAAGAGTATGCGCAAATCAGAAAAACGATACGGTCCAATTTAAAAGATGCAGTCTTTATGTGCCTGCCCCTTTCCGAAAATCCAAACGCTCCCGCCCAGGGCGCACTCGCTGCCGAAATAAAATCATCCAGGCAGGACATACGTGAAATCATTGCAACTCTTACAATTCCAGAAGTAAGCAAATCAGTATTAATCGAAAGAAAAGAACTACAAAAATACGGTGGTGGCTGTCACCAAAAAATCGGGGTAAGCTCCTTCGTTCGAAAATTTGGCGAGATATTTTATCTTCGCGGTCTAACCGATGATGGAAAAGAATTAAACGCACAATTACTAAATAAAGATAAAAGATCTCAACCAAAAGCTGAGCGCATAACCAATATTTTCCCAAGAGAAAATGAAAAATTAAAATTCAAACGCGAATCCATTAGCGAGCCAACATTAAGCGGAACAAATTTCTTAGTGGCTCGCACAAATGCATGGCATCCAAATTGGACAACTATGAACTTAGACCAAATCATTTGGGCTGCAGGAATCAAGACATTCTACCAATTGGCAGCAAAGGATCAATGGGTAAGCGGAAGCTCAGACGGACTCGGCGAAGATGAAAATCCAAATATTTCAATCCTATTAGGCGAAGACAAGCCTTTTGTAAAACTAACGCATGAAGATAGTGGAGAAATTCAATCAGACCTACAAAGAATTTATACTTATAAAATTTCCCTTGATGAGGATATTCCTGATTTAACCCAAAGGACTCATTTCTTTTGGATGAGTGGTTATCAATTTGATTTGGCTATTCAAAAGTATCCTTCAATTGGAAATAGTTTTCACGCTTGCGGTCCTGGTATCACAGCAAGTCATATTAGAAAGCGTCTTGGTGAAAAAGGTAGTCTTGAGATTTTTTTAAATTATGAAGATTGGCTGAAATTTCATTCGTAGACATTTCTATCAACACTTTCCATTTATAATCTTAATATCTCCGCAGGAATAATAGTAAGTTGGCGCATCAGCATGACTATCAATCATTTCTTGAACTAAACGAATAGTGCAGGAATCACAGTTTACATTCGGGACTGTTATTGTAGCTTCATAGGAATGTGGAAGCGTTGCCGGATTATTCTGATCATCCACAATTGTTTTTATGCGAATCCAATCTTTATCATTGGCTTTTGAAAATTCAATCCAATACCTTCCAGTATGATCAACTGTTTCTATCCAGCGAATTTTAACTTTAGTCCCGGCCGTTAAGACTTTTGGACTTTTACCACGTTGGTTTTCTCCACAGGGGGAATCTTTCATGTTAATTCCGCGAGGAGGAATATCGCTATCATCCGCAAGTCTAGCATGAGACTGTATTTGAATTGAAGTTATTCCAACGAAAAGCAATAGAATAATAGTTTGAATTTTTTTCATTTTTGTAAAAACTCCTTTTGGCATTTCTGAAATGCTTCCAAATAGGCAGATTGAACCGATTCTCCTGAAATCCCTTCAATTCCTGTATAGGTTCCATTTTTTAAGAAAATCATTGCTCTGTATTCAGCATAATTATATATTTTAGGGTTAGTCTTATATCCCAACGAATCAAAAACGATTGCTTGGCTTGTATTGAATAAAACCGTTGGCATTAACGACAGATAATTATTTCCGGCTAACTCTATAGATATCAGATCCTCAAACTTTAATTGGTAGACATTAGAATTTGGTAACGGGGTAAATATTCTGCTATCAAATTTAAAATTGGAAATGTCTTTACAGTCAATTTCATTTGCTATAATATTTCTAGTTTGATGAATATTCGAAGAGATAATTTCTGCATCACATGAAGGATTAGAATTATTCATACCGAACAAAACGGCGGCAAATGCTATTTGTTTATTTTTATTATTTTTTGTATGACAGTGTGGAAAATAAATTAGAATTATGATACACAATGAGAAAAAGGACATTGATGTAAATGGATTCAAAATTCCCATTTTAATCAATGTCCTGTTGGTTATTTTTTATTTACTTCAATTGTTTTGCGTCGTGAGAGATTACTTTCTTACGATCTACTTTTACAAATCCTTTTACAGTATGAACTGTGAAGGTATTGTCATCCATAGCGGTAATCACACCAGTAACCGCTTGTCCACCATCAAGAGAAAGAACTTCGAGACGTCCGTATTTTGCAAAAAGACTTTTCTCTGTCTCAGCTGGAACGGAGTTTGCATCTGATTCTTCTCCATCTTTGCCTTCGATGATTTTTATATCAGCATCGGTGATTGCAGAGCGTTTAAAATTTCCTCCACGAGAAATTTCTTGTGCAGATTGTTTGCTATCCAAGATTTCAATTGGCTCAACAGTGAGAGGAACTTCGTCTTTATGTTTTGTTATTCCAACAACTCCATCTAAAACAGACACTCTAGTTATATCTTCTTTGCCTTTATCTGGATCTACTACTACAAGGAAGCGAGTTCCTCTAACACCAGCAATTACGGTTGGAGTTACAATGTTAAAATTATCTGTTTGTTTTTGTTTAGTAACGTTAGCAACTAACATACCTTTTTTGAGAGAAACTTCTTCGGTTAAATTTCCATTAGTCTCTACCAAGCGTTTGATCGCAATTTCTGTATTTGCTTTGATTCGAAGAGAAGAACCATGAGCAAATTCTAAGTCAACGGTTGATTTGTCTCCTGTAAAAAGCATTTGATTTGCAGCAAGAAAAGTGCCTACTTCTGGTTTAACTCCAGCGTCTCCAGAATTAGATTTTACTTTAACATCGCCTACTACAAAAGTTACTTTTGCTTTCATTTCTCCCGATGTTGCCATTTGAGGCTCTTTCGGCTTATCACCATTACCCATAGCAAGAAATAATCCCAAAAAGATTACTGCCGCTGCACCTATGATAAAGATTATTTTTTTATTCATACTACTACTCCGATTTAATTTTATTATTTTTTGTTGTTCCATTCTTTGAAATCTATCAAGCATTTCATTAGAATCCGGAAGTTTTACTGTGTATGTTCCGGCTCTAGAAAGTAATTCCTCGATATTTCGAACCCGCTGCGATACTTCATTTTGTTTGTTATCAATTAAAGCATCATAAATTTTTTTTTCTAAATCTGAAAATTCATCCATATTATAACTCACCTATATTCATTTATGGTGCAATTCCCTGTTCTTCGGCAAGTGCAACTAATCTAGCAGTTCCTTTTACTACAAGCCTTGAAACGGTTGAAATTGATATTTCCATTACTTCCGCAATCTCGGCCAAAGTCATATCCTCAATATTTTTCATAATCAAGGCTGTTCTTTGATCTTCCGGCAGTAACGCCAAACACTGTCGTAACTTCTGTTCCATATCTTTCAATTCTTCTCTCTTTTCAAATGATGTTTTCTTACTCTGATAAATATCAACATTGGATGCGTTTTCTTTTACCGTTGAAAACTTCTTACTATAATTTATAGAATTGTTTCTGGCGATTGTATAAAGAACCATGATAGCCTTTTCAGGAGGGAGATCGCTATCTCCATAACTTCTAAAAAAACTAAAAAAAGTTTCTTGCATCAAATCAGAAGCAACCTCTTGGTTATTAGAATACTTGTATAAAAAATCAAAGATTCTTTTATGATACTTCTCATACAAGCTTCCCATATAATGTGTCTTATCTAGCATCAAAACATTGTTTAGAATAAGATTTATATTTTCAAGATAAAAAACTTAGCATCCTCTTGGTTATATAAACAAATTAAATTCGTTTTTTTCTCAGTTTAGAACACTAATTTTTTTTATTTTTTTTCTTAGAGGGGCTTTTCCCTTTTGCTTCCTTTGATTCGCTCTTAGAACTAAATTGTTCTTTAACTTCAGATAAAATCAGCTGCATTTCTGATTCTAAAAAAGGAATAAAATCAGTTTGATATGCATGACAAACGGTCCTCATTTGGCAATGTTCACATGAATCTTTTTTTCCTGTTATTGGAAAAGCAGGGTATTCATTCCTAAAAAGACTTTCCCAAAATGGTTTAAACATATCTCCATTACTGCAATTTTCTCCTGGTGAGAATTCAGGATTCTTATCTGTGGGGAAGTATAATATTGCAGGACGAATCTGGATTGAGGCTAAACCAAAGTAGTCTTTAATTTCATTTTTTGAAATATCTGACTGATTAATTAAAAAAGAAATAAAACTAGCAAGGATTTTTTTATTTTGATCATTACCTTTTTTACCTGTTACTAAGATGGTCAAATACAGATTATCCCCATCCTGGAAAAGAAAATCTGCATCTGCTTTAACTGGTTCGTCCCATAATATCGGCGAAGAGAAGACTACAGAGTTTAATGTCTTATTAGCCTCTTTATTAAATACTGGCTTTTTGAGAATTTCAAATTTTTCTAATAATCCATTAAAAAAAGGTAACAGGCTCGATTCTAAATATTCTATAAATTCTTGCCGGGCGACTTTTCCTAAAACACCAAATGGTAATTCTCCCCACTCAACTCTTTCACGGCTAAAAACTTTTTCAGTAATTGCTTGCGCACTAAGAGTTCTATCTTCACTCAACAAGGTAAGAGCTTCTCTTATAAAAATACTTCTTTGTAAAGAATCAATTGATTCAATTTCTCCAGTAACTTCTGACTCTTCTTCAGTGTGAACAGAATATTTATAGAAGAATTTTTTAGGGCATTCCAAGTAATGAATAAACTTACGTGCTGATATTTTATTACTTTGCATTAAACTTGAATGATTTGTATCTACAGAAGAACGAAAAAAATAAGATTTTACTTTTTGATTTAATTGTTTATTAGAAGTTAAAAGATCAATCTCTTTTGAGAGACTCGGATTGGAATTTTCTAACCAATTTGGATATGATGTTTTTAGAAAGGGAAGACTCATTTCTTTTTGTTTATAGCTTATTAAATCAAATGTTTCTCTTTCAAAAGTTTTATTTCCTTCCATCTTATATTCTAAATAAGAAAACAAAGGTATCTTCTTATATATTGCATCTTTAGAATTTGACAAATGGAAAATTTTATCTAATTCTCGTGCCGGATAATACTCTCTATCCCGAATTGTATCAAGACTCACATAACTAAATGTATACCTCTGCGCCTTATGATTAAATATATGATAAAAATAAGTTTTTAATTTTAAAGCAGAGTCAAGTCTTAAAGATTGAATAGAATCTTCTATCATTACAGTATCATGTTTAGTGGATCGATTACTAAACCGTCTTTCATCTAGACCAACTAAAAAAACATAATCAAAGCTCGGATCTATTACATCTAGTAACTCTCCAACCACTACTCCATTTTTTAAAACTCTAGAATCACCTTCTGTCCATGCTTCCATCTGCGTCAGAAGGATGTCCACAAAATCTTCTAGAGAATAATTAGGCTTATCCTCCATTAAAGAATCAAGTTCGGAATCAATTGACTCAATGGAAGATAAAAAATTATTTATTTTTGACTTGCCCCGTTCGTTTAATCGTTCCGCTTCATCCGATTGATTATAGCGCATGGATGGATGTAGGTAAGTATCTAAAATTATTTTAAAAAATTTTGCAAAATCACTTAGCTTACTAAAATCTTCTTTTAAGCCAATCAAATCATGTAGTAAAGAAGAGCTTACTTCTAAAAACTCATATACCTCTTCCATTAATTGTGAATCAAGCTTAGCCGAGTCGTCAGTTCTATCTCCGATTAAAATTAAATTTAACCTTTTCCAAAGATTTTCCCAGGTCATTAAATTCGATTCCCTGTATCCCAATTTCTTTTTATGCTCTTTATCTAAATAACCAGATAAATTCATTTTCGAAATAATCTGATTCCAGACATCGGGCTTTACTGAAATCCTCATTTCTTCTAATACAGGAAAAAAACAGGGATTATAAAAAAGAGAAAAAATAGACTCTTTA
>Ga0209174_10000496_pt1 | contig 29652 bp, 27 predicted proteins | sample JI91814BDNA_FD_187505 | JGI IMG/M metagenome (GOLD analysis project Ga0209174, IMG submission 187505) | Wastewater effluent complex algal communities from Wisconsin, to seasonally profile nutrient transformation and Carbon sequestration -... | ecosystem: Engineered > WWTP > Effluent > Algae...
TCCTTGTCGTTCTTGGCCTTTGCCTCCCGGGCCTTGCTCTTTGTGTCGCTTTCCTTGGCGCTCGCGACTTCGGGCTTGACATCCACGCCGACGATGACCGCGTCGTCGCCCCGGCGCTCCGCGAGAAGATCGAGCAGGATGCTCCAATCCGGATGGTCGGCGACGAGATCTGCACCTTGCTTGCGCTGGTTCTCTTTGAGAATGTTCTCGCTATGCTGCTTCTTGAGATCCTCGTACATCTCCTTCTCTCGCGCGAGGTTGGAGAGTTCGCGCGTCTCGCGGAGATCGACGACCGGTTCGCCCGCGGCGAGCGCGATGCACGCGCCAAGCGTTACCACGCCATACACGACAGAACCGAGCGTCCACAGGTGGAACCGGTGGCGCAGTCGCAGTTCGGTGCGGCGCCTGGGCGGCAGCAGATTGAGCGGTTCCATATTCATGCCACCAGCCTCCCGGACGTTGCCAGAGTCCACATCGATGCACCGATCGCAGCGACGACGCGGCACTCGTTGGTCCACACCGAGCCCGGCAGGACTCGCACCAGTTCACCACACGCGAGCGGGGCGCAGGACAGTTCCAGGTGCTTCGACAGATGCTCGCACAAGCCGGGCAGTTTCGCCCCCGCCCCCACGACACGCACCGGCTTCTGCTCGCAGTCGGGCGAGTAGCGTGATGCATACGCGAGCGAGCGGCCAACCTCGACCGCGACAAACTCGGCGTGGTCCGCGATCGCACGAGCGACGGCGGCGGTCAGCGTCTTCATGCGGGCGTTGAGGTCCTCGCCGCTGGGCGATTTGTCCCCTGCGGCGAGCGCCGCGATCGCGCCTTCCGCCGCTTCAAGAGACAGCGTTGCACGCTCCTTCAAGGTCGTGTACAAGCGGTGCAAGCCGAGTTCCGGCAGGGCACGGTGGTAGACGACTTTGCCTTCCTCGCCCAACACGACCACGTCCATTACGTGCATGTTCACGGAGACGACGGCGCGATGCTCGACGCCCGTGCCGGCCGCCTTTGCGATGGTCAGTGCTTCGGGAACGATTGCTCGCACAGCAAGCCCGGAACCATCAAAGGCGGCACTGAGCGCCTCGCCCGCGGCGTGGGTTGCGGTCGCCGCGATGTATGACTCGGCCCCCGCCCGCGCCCGATTCTGGGCCTTGGGCAACTCCCACAACGAGATCTCGAATGTGCCCGCGTCCAGTTTCTGCAAGCGCGACAACTCCATCCCCGCGATCTGTTCGAGGGGAGCGCCCGAGGAACGCGGCGGGAGTTCCATCGCGGTCAGGGTTGCGAACCCGGCGGGTGCCGCGATCACGACGTGTCCGGCGTTCATGCCCTGGAGCGCCATCGCCTGGCGCAGGCGTTGCACCTCGGCGGGTGTGAGGGCCGCAGCGGTCTCTGCCTTACCAGTACGCTGCAGGCAGACGGCCCCGCTCAAGGCCCAGCCTTCTTTCTCTTTGCTCACCTGTGCGGCGTGGATCGTTCGCGCGTCGAAGCACACGCCAACGGGATTGGCGAGCGCGGTCGTGAGGATGGGAACGTTGGTTCTCATGGGTGTTGGTTCATCCGCCGGAAGACGTTGCCGAGGTGAGATCGAACAGGGGCAGGAACATGCTGATCGCCACAAAGCCGACGACGATGCCCAGCACGATCAGGATCACGGGCTCGATGATGCTCGTCAGACTCTTGACGACCAGTTCGTTGTCCTCGTCGAGGTGGTCCGCGACACTCATCAGCACCGAGCCCAGACGCCCGGACTTCTCGGCATTCCGAACCGCCTCGCAGACCGACGGGGTCACCAGTTCGGTGCTGCCGATCTTGGTGTGGAACGCTGTGTGCAAGGGCTCACCGCGGATTAGCGATTGCTCCGCCCTGTCCACAAGGCTGGCATATACGCGGCTCCACACGCTGGCGCGCGTGAGTTTCAGAGCATCAAGCAAGGGCACCTTGCCCTCGACCAGAACGCCCAGCACGCGCGACAGGCGTGCAACGGAGAACGCGCGAACGACCTTGCCTACGCCCGGGAGCACGACCATCAAGCGGTGCACCGTGGCCTTGCCTGGCTCGGACCTCAGGTACATGACGACCGACACGATGAGGACCGCCAGGCCGATCAGCACGCCCCACCAGTTCTCTTTCACAAACGCGCCAAGAGCGAGCAGCGCCTTGGTCGTCGGTGGCAACGGCGCCTGCAACGATTTGAAAAGGTCCTCGAACTTCGGCAGGACGAATCCGACCAAGGCACTGAGAACCGTGAACGCGACGGTGATGAGCAAGATGGGGTAGATCATCGCCCCGATGAGCGCGCCGCGGACCTTTTGCACCTGACGCAGCAGGCGCGAGAGGCGGTCGAGCATCGCATCCAGTTGGCCCCCTTCCTCGCCCGCGCGCACGAGGCTGCACGCCACGCCGTCGAAGGCGCGCGGGAACCTCGCCATCGCGTCGGAGAGTGATTCGCCTTGCTCGACCGCTTTACACAGGTCCGTCACGATCCCCTTAAACTCGGCCCCTCGGGTTTGGCGTTCCATCGACCGCAGTGCCTCGGCCAGTGGCGTGCCGGTGCCGACGAGGATCGCCATTTCTCGCATGAACTGGGCGACCTCGACCAACTTTGCCTTCTCGGTGCGGAGGTTCCCCGCGTGGACACGAGGGCCGCTGCCATTATCCTCGTTGACCTCGGTCGCAAAGACGCCCTTCTTGCGCAGGATCTCCCGCGCGTCGTTCGCATCGTTGGCGTCGATCGTGCCCAGCACGACCTTGCCCGAAACATCAAAGGCCTTGTACGCGAACTTCATGCGGCCTCCTTCGCGTCGGGCGTCTCGGAGACATTCTGTTCGTCCTCGCTCTTGGTGACGCGCAGGATTTCCTCGAGGCTTGTCTTGCCCTCGCCGGCAAGGAGCACACCTTCCTCGCGCAGGGTCAGCATGCCGCAGGTGCGCATCTGTGCACGCAACTCGTGGGTGGGCTTGCCGTGGTAGATCATGCGACGCAGTTCGGGAGTCACCTCGAACACCTCGTAGATGCCCATGCGTCCCTGGAATCCGCTGTCAAAGCAACGCTGGCACCCGGCACCTTTCTTGTAAGGCTTTGGCGAGGCCTTGGCCTGCTCGCTCATCAGACCCGCCTCCTGCAGCACCTGATCGCTTGGGTAGTACCTCGTCGCGCAGGCCGGACAGATCGTGCGTGCCAAGCGCTGTGCGACGGCGGCATTCAGTGCGGACGAAAGCAAGTACGGCTCAATGCTCATGTCCACCAATCGCGCCACCGCGCCCGGCGCGTCGTTGGTGTGGAGCGTCGCCATGACCAGGTGTCCGGTGAGTGCCGCCTGCACCGCGACGCGAGCCGTCTCCTCGTCCCGGATCTCGCCCACCATGATGATGTCGGGGTCCTGACGCAGGATGTTGCGCAGCGCGCTCGCGAACGTGAGGCCCACCTGATCGTTGACCTGGATCTGGTTCACCATGTCGAGTTGGTACTCGACTGGATCTTCAACGGTCACGATGTTCACTTCGGGACTGCGCAAGAGATCGAGCGCGGAATAGAGCGTCGTCGTTTTGCCGCTACCAGTGGGTCCGGTAACGAGGCACAAGCCGTGCTCCTGCTCGAGGGCACGTTTGAACGCGGCGAGGCTCTGCGTGCGGAACCCGAGATCTTCGAGTCGGATCTTGAGATTCGCCTTGTCCAAGAGGCGCACGACGATCTTCTCACCAAGGAGCGTGGGAATGCTCGACACGCGCATGTCGATCTCGCGTCCCTCGGCGACGATCCGCACGCGACCGCCCTGGGGCAGGCGCTTCTCCGCGATGTCCATCTTTCCGATGACCTTGACGCGCGACACGATGGCCGCGTGCATTCCCGCGGGCGGCTTCATGAGGTCGCGGAGCACGCCGTTGATGCGATAGCGGATTCGCGTGCCCTTCTTGTCGGGCTCGATGTGGATGTCGCTCGCTTTGTCGTTGACGGCTCGCAGGAACGCGACGTTGATCAGGTTGACGACGGGGCTGCCGCTGACCTGGATATCAAGATCGGTGACCGGGCCTTCGTCGATCTGTTCGCGCTCGACGACCTCAACGTCCGAGTCTTCAAGGCTGCGCAGGAACTCGTCGACGTCCACGTCGCCCGTGCTGTACTTGCGCACGAACTCCATGATCGTCGCCTCGAGCGCGAGGACCGGACGAATCTGGCACCCTGTGAGCGACTTCAGCCGATCGATCGTGGGCAGGCTCTGCGGCTCGGCCATCGCGATCGTCAGCGCTCCATGCACCTTGAACATGGGCATGACCTTGAGGCGTTCTGCTTCTTCGACGCCGATGATCTTGATGAGCGAGGGGTCGATGAGGCCGTGCCTCAACTGGCATCCCTTCACGCCCAGCACGCGCCCGAGCGCCCGAACGAGAGTGGTGTTGGAGATCACGCCCTGCTCGACGAGCACTTCGCCCAGGAGTCGATTGGACTTCGCCTGCTCACGCAGTGCCTTGTCCAACTGCTCCTGCGTGATCTCGCCCTGCTCGAGCAGCAACTCGCCCACGCGGACGCGCTTCCCGCGCGTTGGCGTCGCACGGATAGACGCCGACAGCGCGCGAGCGGCGTCGGCGTTGTTCTCGTGCGAGGGCCTGGGCTTGTTGGGCTCCGTTGCCACCGACTCCGCTCCTTAGAGGAAACTCCGGGCCGCCGCACTCGCGTCCTCGTACAACTCGAATCGTTCAGCCAGTTCCGTGAGATCGAGCACTTCGCGCAGGAGTTCATTGACGCCGCACAAGCGCAACGCCCGCCCGCTCTGGGCCAACTGGTCGCTCGCTTCGACGAGCACTTCGAGCGCCTTGCTGTCGACGTAGGAGATGGCCGACGCGTCGACGGCGACCCTGCCAAGCGCCCTGACCATCGCGTCGGCAAGGCGGGACTTGAACTGGGCCACCTCGTCGAGCGCGAGCGAACCGACGGGCTTCAGCACCGTCACCGCTCCGAAACGCTGTTCATCGATGTCCATCTCCGTCCCTTTCTACGCATCCCTCGAACCTACGCCACTCACGCTGCCGCTCGAGCCGTGCCACCCTCTGCCGCGAGCGGGATCTCCAGCGTGAACGTGCTTCCCTTGTTGATCTCGCTCTGGAGCGTGATGTTCCCGCCGTGCATTCGGGCGACGTCGCGCGCGAGCGTCAGCCCCAGCCCGGTGCCGGTCAGGTTCGCCACGCGTCCGTCCTTGGCGCGATAGAACTTGTCGAAGACCAGTTCGTGCTCTTCCTTCTTGATGCCGATGCCATTGTCGATCACGTGAACGAGGAACTTGCCCTGCGCTTCCTCAGCCCGAATTGTGACCTTTCCGCCCGCGGGCGTGTACTTGAGAGCATTGCCGATCAGGTTGTGCAGCGCGAGGGCGTACTTGTCTCGGTCCGCGCTCACCACGGGCAACTTGGGAGGCAGTTCGAAGACCATCGCGATCTCCTTGTCCTCCGCCTGTACGCGATAGTCGTCCTTGAGTTCTTCGAACAACTGGTCGAGGCGCACATCGCCCCGCACGATTTTGAGCGTGCCCGCCTCGATCTCCGAGACGCTCAGCATGTCCGCGACGATTCTCTCCAGCCGCCTTGATTCCGATGAGATCACATTCAGCGCCTTGGTGCGGATCTCGGGGTTGTCGCTGTCCTCGATCATCGCGTCCGTGTAAAGGCGGATGTTCGTGAGTGGCGTGCGCAACTCGTGCGTGGCCTGAGCCACAAAACTGTTGCGAGCCTCGTCCGCGACGCGCTGCTGCGTCACGTCCTCGACCGTCACCATCACCACGCCCTGCTCTTCGCGGCGGACCGGACGGGCCGATAGTTTCAACACGCTCGCAGCCCGCTCGAGCCCGGCCTCCATGATCCGTCCCTGCGCACCCACGCGGCTGGTCTCCACGCTCACACGCTGACGGACCTTGCCCGACACCACACCCTCGAACGCCGCGATCGCGTCCGAATCTGCAACGTACTTGCGGATGTCGCTGCCGACCAGTTCATCACGTTTGGCGCCAAGGAAGGACGCCGCCGCGCCATTCGCGTACTTCACCTTCAAGTTCTCATCGAGGATCACGATTCCCTGGGTCATCGCGTCGCACGCCGCGGAGAGGTCCGACGACACACGCCCGCCACGCCCCGGCTCTGCCGCTTCTTTGAACGCCGAGAATCGCTTGTATGTCTCACGCTCCTGCACAAGCACATTCCACGCGGTCGCCTGTTCACCAAGTGATTCTGCCACGAGGGGCGGCTGTCCATCGCTCGTGCCCAGGCGCGAGGCCTCCAGCGCTTTACCAATCGTGCCCAGCACCGCGAGTCGCTTCGAGATCGCCTTGTATCCAAGCAACAGCGAGACGATCCCCACCGCGGACACGAGGGGCAGCCCCAGTTTCGCGATCGAAGGAGTCCACGCCGAACTGATGGCGGCGCTCACCTCCAACGCGACCTCGCCTTGCGTGCCGACACGAACTGGGATCACCAGCGTCGCGCTCCCATCCGCCACTTCGTCGCGTCGGCGAACCTCATCGCCCACAGTGTGGGGCAACTCACCCACCACGCGAGAGCCCGCCTCAGCAATCGGCTTCTCTCCCGGGACACGCACGCGGCACACCGTCAGATCGTGCTGCGTCGCGGCTTCCTGGAGCAGATCAGGCAGACTCTCGAGATCATTCCAGAGGAACGCCCGCTCCACGGCTTTGGAGATCATCATCGCCGCGCCGCGCACCTCGTGCACGCGCGCACGACCACGCGACTCCGCTTCAACGTGCAGCCCCCACGCAACCCCAGCGGCCGCCGCCAGAAGCACCGCCGCCACGCCCGTCGAGAGCACGGCCACGGACAGCGACCCGCGCGAACGCGTCGATGAGGCACCCTGTCCCGCTTTGTCGTTCTTTGGTTTCTTCATGGCGCGTCAATGTCTCCGCCGCACCCCTATGCGCGGCATCCATCCTCAACATCGGACGTTGACGGCGACACTTGAACCAAGGACGCATAACCACGAGCGGACATAACCAGTCGCGCGCTATCGGACGAGATGTAACTACTGCGGACGTGCGCTCAACCGGTGAGCCCGGTCCCCTCGAGCCAACTGCGGCGCATGCCGTGCCCCCACCAGCCCACGAGCACGGACAGCCCATACACCGAGCCCACGCGGAGCAGCGGCTCGAAAGGCACGCCATATCGATCGATGCCCGCCATGGTGAGCGCCGCGAGCGCGCCCGCATGCAGAATCACAGCGCCGATGATCCACGCCACCGTCCACTCGCGCCGGATCAGCGAAGCGACCAGCCCGATCAGCATCAGCCCGGCGAAAACAGGTCGCAGCGCACGATCGCCCATGAACCATTCGTTGAAGACCCGAGGATTGGTTCCGCGCACCATGCCCGAGATGTCGCGATGGCACTCCGTGTAGATCGCCTCGCCGCCCTTGCCATACTTCATCGCATGGGCCTGGGTATCGAAGAAGTTGCTCCCCTTCGTCAGATCGATGCCCCGTAACGGCCTGGTCCAGTACTCATTCTCCTGGAAACCAGCAAGGCGTGACCACGGGTACAGGCCGATCAGGTTCCACATCGCCGCGCTTGCAACGCGAAGCCGCTCCGGGGCGTGCCTCGCGTACGACTCCTTTACGACGAACTCGCCCTTGGCTTCTTCGACGCCGGGGCCGCGGGTCTCGTCGGTTGGCGAGCCACGGCGGCCGACGGGCACGGGTGCCCGCGAGGTGTTCACCTTGTTCAAGAGATCCCACTCGGTGATCTTTCGTGCCGCCCGCAGGTCCGTCATCTCGCGCCACTGCTCGAACGTGAACGCCCGGGCATGGTTGAGTTCCATCACGCCATTGGGCTCGGCGAGGATGAACTGGTTCCGCGAAGAAGCGACCATCACCGACGCGACGCCATAGTCACGCTTGTTTGCAAGGATGCGAGGCATCAGCAGCCCGATGGACGTCGCTAGGCACACCAAGCCCAGCACCACGCCCCGCCTCCAACCAATCCGACGCGACGCTTCCATCACGATGAGAATCGGCACCAGCGGCACCAGCACCTGCACGTTGCCACGCACGTAAACGCCGACCACCAGCAGCACGCCGGCGAGGATCGACACGCCCATCCATGCGAGTTCATTCGCCGGGCGCACCGAAGCCTCGGCCGCCCGGGGTGTCGTGTTGGGCGTCGCTTCCGAGCGTCGTTCCTCAAACCTCCGCCGCCACAGAACGACCCACACGATGAGCGTGATGAGGAACGTGGTTAGCGTCTCGGACATCGCGCAGCGTTCCCAGGCGATCAGCAATGGATTCAGGCCGACGACGACAAATGCCAGTGCCGCCCAGCCGCGTCCCATCAACTTCCGCGCAATGGACCACGCGAGGATCGCGGTCAGGACGCCCATCAGACCCTGGGTGAGCGAAAGCATGCCGTTCAACTTCCAGGGCAGTTGATAGAGCCACCCGATGAAGATCGCGTACCCCGGCACCCGAACCGGGCGGAATCGATCGAGCGATTCGCCTCCCACCCAGTTCACGCCACCTGCGGCGTAGTCCACCGAGTCGGGCAGGAACAGGATCGGCGACCACGAACCCATCCACAATCGCACTCCAACGACCGCGAGCAGGATCACAAACCCCACGCCCAGCCATTGCGGGCGTCCGATCGACAGCACCGTCACCAGCACAAATCCGATGGCTGACGTCACAAGCGCCAGGCCAAAGATCGCGCCGACGCCCAAGAGGTGCCACACCACGCCGAGTGCCATTGGCGGCGTCAGCCCCACGGCTCCCGCAGGCTCCTTCGAACCGGCAATCACGGATAACTCGTTCGCGCTACCGCTCTGCAATGTGACCTGGTATCGCACGTCTTCGCCGTTCTTCACGGGGGACGCGCCGGCCTGCAGTTCGAGTTTCTCGTCCCGGATGGTGAAGCCGAGCAGTTTCGTCCGCACGCGGGGCTCGCCCACCATCGCCTGCTTGCCCGTCGACCCGAACCACGCCAGCCGCAGGCGCGACATGTCGTACGAGGGCAAGCGCATCGTGACAGTGCCATCGATGGCCAGTTCAGTGCGCGAGGGCACGATCGTTGCCCTGATCCGCCCTTCCTGGTCGGAGTAGCAGTCCAGGCGCTCCGTGGTGCCGGCATACCGAGCGAGGAATCCGCCCCCCTCGCGCGTTCGTGCGAACTGCAACTCGACTCCGCCGCCGGGGGCCATCAGCGTGATGGATCCGGGTTGAGGCCCTTGGAACGCGACGCCCCCGTCCTTGCCAAACTCCTGCCATCGCCCGCTGGTTGTATCACTTGTGAGTGCTGGGCGCAGGTCGATATTGCGCCCGTCGGCACCAACACCCCTGACCCAATCCAAATGGAGCCAGAACTTTGAGCCGTCGGGCCTGGACCCGGGCACCATGATCTCGAGGGCTTCGGGAGCCATGAGCCCCCGAGCGTCGATCCATGCTCCGTTTTCGGCTTCGCCGCGTCGCCCCTGCCAGATGAGTGCCCATCGCCTGGGTGCGTCACTCGATTGCATCGAGAACGAAACCTCTCGCGACAGAATCCACGGGTGCGCGAAGAGCCACGCCCCCGCCGATACGAGGAATACCACCCCGATCCAACCAATCAGCCCCAGGCGCTTCGACATCGTCCTTGAATCCTCAAGCCACCCCCGGGCACATCTCGGGTCACGGTGCGCCGACCCACCTCGTCGGCGGTCCCACCAACGAACCCGCCGGATAACCCAGTATACTCCGCCCCCTTCCCGCGCTTGGACCACAACCCTGTCAACCACCGACCCCAACCTCCCGACCTCCGCCCCCACGCCCGCCAAAGGCGGCTCGTGGAAGTTGGTTGTGCGCGTCCTCTCCTTTGTTTTGGCGTTCGCGCTTCTGGCCTACGCCGCGTCCATCGCGTTCAACGATGACAACAAGGAGAACCTCGCCAAACTCAAGAACGCCAGCCCCACCACCATCGGCGCTTTGCTCGGGCTGTCGCTCCTTTCACTCACCATCAATGGGATCATCTTCAACATCACGATCCGTCCAGTGCAGCGGCTTTCCATCCCCGGCAACCTCGCGACCAATGCCCTCGCCGCGTTCCTGGCGTACATCCCGCTCAAACTGAGCGTTTTCCTCCGCATCGGCATCCACACCCGCCGCGATCAGGTCCCGCTCGCGCGAGTCGGGGGGTGGTTCGCCGCTGTGGCCCTCTTGCTCCTCTCGACCATCGGCGCGATGTCGGCCGTCTGCTTCTACCACCGAACGATCGACGCCATGTGGTTCGCGCTCATTGCCGGCGCGCTCGCGATTGTCGCGACCACGATCATTCTCCTTGCGCGCACCTTCGCGGGCGAGCGTGGCCTCCATCGACTGCAATCGCTCGTGCCCGACTCGCCCTCGTCGCTGCCGAAGAGATTGCTTCGCTCCGAGCGATTCCGCCAACTGCACAGCGCGCTCGACATGCTCGCCAGCCCGCGCCACGTTGTGCCGCACATGCTGCTACGCGTGGCGGACATCGCGGTGCAGGCGGCTCGCGTCCCGATCGCCGCGTCGATCATCGACCTTTCACTGCCGTACGGAGACGCATTCCTCATCGCGACGACCTCTTTCATCGTCGGCATCATCTCGCCCTCGGGCCCTGTCGGCGCACGCGAAGCCACCGTCATCAACGCCTGCACACTGCTGCAGATTCCCGAGGCGAAGGCGTTCGCGGTCGTGACGCTGGTCGTCACTTCGGCCGAGGTCGTCGCGTACGCGATCGGCGCGATCGCGGGGCTGTTGTACCTGGGACCGAGCCGCCTGTTTGTCCCGGCCAACACATCTCCCGCATCGCCTCAGCAATAGAACTCGTCGAGCACGCTCTTCCAGTGCGCGTGCGTCTCGACCGCGATCACGCGCTTGCGCACTTCCTCGCTGCGGGGGTGGTGTTCCGCGAAGCGGATACCGAACTTGCGGATGTTGCGGCTCGAGGTCTCCTCACCATGACGCATCCGATGATTCACCGCGAGCATCAGCGAGAAATGTTCGTCGAGCACCGCTCGCTGTTCGGCGATCGTGGGCGGCGACGGCGGACGCCCGGCCATCATCTCGCGGGCCTGGCGAAAGATCCACGGATTGCCAATGCACCCACGTGCCACGCTCACGGCGTTCACGCCCGCGTACCCAATCATGCGGAAGATATCGTGGACGTTCCAGATGTCGCCACTGCCAAAGAACACACGATCGGGGTTGCGCTCGCGGAGGGACTTAAGGAACGTCCAACGCGAGGGGCCGACGTACTTCTGCTGCACCGTTCTTGCGTGCACGGTGGCCCAGGCATAGCCCAGGTCGTACGCGGCGTCATAGATCCTGTAGAAGTTCTCGACCATCTCGGGCGTGTCGTCGAAACTGCGTCGGAGTTTGACAGTGCACGGCACCGACGAGGGCAACGCTTCGCGCACGGCTCGGAGGATTTCGATCGCACCATCGGGCTCGCTCAGCCAGTGCCCACCCCGAGCCTTTGTCGAGATCTTCTTGACAGGGCAGGCAAGGTTGACGTCGATAGTGGCGAAGGAGGGTGCGAGCGATGAGGGTGCGGGCGCAACGGCCTTGCCCGACTGTGGCATCGACTCCTGACCAGGCGCGAGCCGCCCGTCGTACGCCATCAGGCGATAGTCCTTTTCGCGCCGCGCACCCCGCTCGATCATCTTGAGAGCCGCGGCGGCCATCTCGCGTGGGTCGCTTCCCATGATCTGGCCTGAGAGAGGAAAATCATCCTCGCCGCCGGGGACATTGTCCTCAAGGTCGCCCAGGTCGGCCTTGGCGAAGCCGCGCCCGCCAGCGAGGAGGGTGCGGTCCAGGAGCGCTTCAGTCACACAGAAGGGGCAGCCATGCTTGCGAGCGATGAGCCGCATGGCGGCGTCGGAATACCCGGCGAGGCCCGCCTGAAAGAACGGTGCGTCAAAGTCTGGCACGGCGGTCCGCATGCGTGGATCAACGGGACCTAGGCCACCATGCCATTGAAACGTGCCCGACCCGAGTCGGGCGGCGATGCTGAATGGGTCCAGGGTCTCGACGCCTGGGGCGATCGCAGGGCCGGGTGGGGTGGCATTCTGGCTGTCGGCCTCGCAGGACATGAAGTGATTCTATGGTTGGAGCGATGAAACCTCGCTCCACTTCGGTCGTTCTGGCCTGCCTGCTCGTGATGGGTGCACTTTCGGCGTGCCAATCCGGGCTTGGGTCCTTGGATCGGGCAGCCGAGTATCCGTTCGAGGCCAAGCAGGAAAAGACGCTGGACATCCAGGTCGTTCGGCGCGGGACGCGGGTCTCGATGACAAACACGACGGCGACGAACTTCGGGCCTTCGCGCTTATGGCTCAATCGGCGGTTCTCGTTCCCGATTGCCAAGTGGGACATTGGTGAGACGCTGGACTTGCCGCTGAAGGACTTCCTCGATGAGTTTGGCGAGCGGTTCAGGCCGGGCGGGTTCTTCGCGGCCGAGGCGCCGGACAAAATCGTGCACGCGCAGATCGAGGTTCCCTCGGCGGTCAGCGAGGGCGGGGCACGGATGCTCGGGCTGATCGTCGTGCCCGCCGCTGATTGAGCCGACACTTCACGCCGGGGAATGGGCCGCTCGTCCTACGCTTGGGCTTCTCCCATGAACCCCACCGCCCAGTTGCTCCAACCCGAGATCTGCGAACTGGTCCAGGAGGGTCGGTGGAGCGACCTGCGCGAGATCCTGCACGACCTTCCCACGGCGGACACCGCAGATATTCTCGCGGACATGACGCCCGAGCAGGCGGCTCTGGCGTTTCGGTTTCTGCTTCGTGATGATGCGGCCGCGATCTTCTCGTACCTGACGCCCGAAACGCAGGAAGCGATCATCAAGAAGTTGGGCGATGAGGCGTCCGTGCGCGTCATCGAGGGGATGAGCGCCGACGACCGGGCGAAACTGCTCGACGAGTTGCCCGGGCCCGTGGCACAGCGGATCGTCGCGAGCCTGTCTCCCGAGGAACGGCGCGTCACCCAGGCGATCCTTGGATATCCCCCTCGCACCGTCGGGCGACTGATGACGCCCGATTACATCCGGGTGCGCCCCGAGTGGACGTGCGCGACGGCGATCGATCACATCAGACGCCACGGGCGCGACGCCGAAACGATCAACGTGCTGTACGTCATCGATGAACAGGGAAAACTCGTCGATGACATCCGGCTGCGACAGGTGTTGCTCGCGCAGCCCGAGGCGACGGTGGCGAGTTTGATGAATGGCTCGTTCTACGCGCTCCGCGCTGATCAGCCCCAGGAAGAAGCTGTGCAGATGATGGCACGCTACGACCGGACGGCTCTGCCGGTCGTGGATTCGCAGGGGATCCTCGTCGGGATGGTGACCGTCGACGACGTGGTCGACGTTGCGCAGCAGACGGCGACCGAAGAAATGCAGAAGATGGGTGGTGTGGGCGCGCTCGAAGAGCCCTACATGCAGACCGGACACTTCCAGATGTTCCACAAGCGCGGGTTCTGGCTCAGCGCCCTCTTCGTCGGACAGACCGTGACGATCCTCGTGCTCGGCCGCTTCCAGGAACAGTTGGACAAAGCGGTCGTGCTCAGCGTGTTCATGCCGCTGGTCATCTCATGCGGCGGCAACAGTGGCTCGCAGGCAGCGACACTCGTGACGCGCGCCCTTGCCCTCGGCGAGATCACGGCGAAGGACTGGTTTCGCATCGTCAAGCGCGAGGTCGTGACGGCGTCCCTGCTGGCAACCACACTCGCCGCGATGGGCTTTGTGTGCGTCGAGTTCTTCACGCGGGGGATCAAGCAGGTCTCAACCGGACACCCCCACTACCTCGGATTGACCGTCGCAATCGCGATCGCGGCGGTGGTCCTCTGGGGCACAACGCTCGGCTCGCTCCTGCCTCTGCTCCTCAAGAAGTTCAAGTTCGACCCGGCGACCGCGAGCAGCCCGATGGTCGCAACCCTCATGGACGCGAGCGGCACGCTCATCTACTTCGGCTTGGCAGTGCTTCTGCTGACGGGGACGATTTTGTGAATGAGGCGATAGGCACTGGGCAATAGGCACTGGAAAAAAGAAGGCTCCGGAGTGATCCGGAGCCTTGTGTGCTTTGTGTTTGTGATTGGAGATCAGGCCGGCTGAGCGGTTGCAAGCCCGCGGAGGCTTGCACTACGGCGTGGTGCCGCCTGCTCCGTGCCCTTCTCGGCCTCCACAAACGACTCGCCGAAGCGGAAAAGGCGGAAACTGTTGCCGATGACGAAGATGTCGCCAAAGAAGTGGTAGAACGCCGCGATCGGCAGGGCGTACGCGCCAGCATTCGGACCCACGACCGCGACCGCGAGGACCAGGCCCACCGCGGCGATGATGATGCTCGCGATGATGTTCTGCCCCGTGATCGCACGCGTGCGACGCCCCAACTCAATCAAGAACGGCACGCGCGAAAGATCATCATTCATCAATGCGACGCCCGCAGAGTTCGCCGCGATGTCTGAGCCCGAGAGGCCCATGGCGACGCCGACGTCTGCCTCAGCGAGTGACGGGCCATCGTTGATGCCGTCGCCGACCATCATGACCTGGTAGCCGCCCTTGACCATGCCCTTGATGAGGTCGTGCTTCTCTTCTGGGTGGCACTCGGCCTCGACATTGTCAACGCCGACCGCGACGCCCACGCGCTTGGCGACGCTGAGGCGATCGCCCGTGAACATCGCGACCTGCCGAACGCCCAGTTCGCGGAGGCGCGCAACGACCGTCTTGGTGTTGGGCTTGATCGTGTCTTCGAGCCCCACGGCACCGAGGTAGCGCCCGTCACGCATCACGTGGACGCCCGTCATCCCCTCGATCTTCGCCTCAACCTGCTCGATCTCGCCCTTGATCGTGTTGTTGATCTCGAGGAGCCACGAGGCACGACCCACGCAGATCGTTCCCAAACTCGTGCGGCTCTTGACGCCCCGGCCATGGATCTCTTCGGAATCATTCGTGCCATCGATCGCGATGCGAGCGGCCTTCGCGGTCGAAAGGATCGAGAGCGCGAGCGGGTGGTTGCTGTGCTGCTCGCCATTCGCGGCGGCCATCAGGAGTTCGGCACCTTCGACGCCCGTCGCGGGCGCGAGTTTGGTCACTTGGAACTTGCCGGTCGTGATCGTGCCCGTCTTGTCGAAGACGACTGAAGAGACGTTCGCAGCGGCTTCGAGGTATCGGGGCTGCTTGATAAGGATGCCCAAACGTGCGGCGGCGGCGAACGCCGCGAGCATCGCGCTGGGGCTGGAAAGGAGCAGCGCACTCGGACACGCAACCACAAGCACCGTCACGGCGGTGAGGTTGGCAGAGTCTTTGACCGCGGGGACCTTGCTCTGGCTCATGAGGAACCAGACGACCGCCGCGACGCTGAGGACGACGGGGACGAAGAACTGCGAGACCTGCTCGATGAGCATCTGGCGCGGTGTCTTGCTGCTCTCGGCCTCGCGGATGAGTTGCGTGACCTTGCCGATCGTGGTGTCTTCGCCGACCTGCGTGACCTGGATATCAAGGCCACCAGTGAGGTTGGACGTGCCGGCGTACACCAGCGTGCCGACCTCGACCTCGACGGGAGCGGATTCGCCGGTGAGGGAAGCCTGGTTGACGGTGGAGCGGCCTGTGATGACCTTGCCGTCGACGGGTAGATTCTCACCCGCGCGAACGCGAACGGTCATGCCGACCTTGACGCTGGAGAGATCAACCTCGCGCTCGGAGCCATTCTCGAGAACGCGGGCGACGCTGGGGGTCAGTTGGACCAGGTCAGCAATGGCACGCTGAGCGCCCGATGCGCTGCGGCGGACCAAGAGGCCAAAGACGACGAGGATGAACGCGAGCCAACCCGCGGGGGCGTACTCACCAATCGCAACCGCCGCCGCGATGGCGATCGCAGCGAGGGTCGAACTGCTGAAGCGCAGCGTCTTCAGTTCGCCAAACGCGGCGATGAAAAGGGGAACGGAGAGCAGGACCGTGCCCAGCATCGCGGGGAGGTCGATGACCTCCTTGGGAATCGCGCTGCGGAAGAGGGTGCCCACGGTGCCAATGAGCACAAGCACGCCGCCCAGAAGGGTCCAGACGATCCACTTGTCGATCTGGATCTCATGGTGCGAGCAGCAGACGGCGGCATCGGAATGGGCATGGGCCGCGTGGTCGTGCTTGTGATCGTGCTTGTGATCGTGGGCCATACGTGAACAACTCCAAACCCCGCGAGTAAGGACGGGGGCGGTGGTAGGTCCGGACAGGGCGGGAAGGATACCAGAGACCCGAACGGGCCGCCGCTACCATACGTCTCCCTGAGGCTTGGGTTCGACAGTGGCCGCCCGGGGGATGCTCAGCGCTGGTTTTGCGCGTTCCACTACCATGAATATGCACCCCTCATCCACACCCCCGCCCGCCAAGGTCGCCATCTTGGGCTTGGGGCAGATGGGTTTGGTCTGCGCCGGAATCTTGACGCAGGGTGGACCCCAGAACGGTCAGAAGTCTGTTCGGGTGAGCATGTGGGGGCACAGCGAAACCGAAGTTGGCCGACTGGCCCAGATGCGGACAAGCCCCAGGCTGCCTGACATGGTGTTGCCCGACGAAGTGCAGGTGACGTGGAAGGGGGCCGAGGCGTTGGCCGGGGCGGACCTCATCGTCTCTGCAGTGCCGGTGCAGTTCACGCGCGAGGCGTGGCTGAAGATCGCGGCCCATGTGCCAATCGGGGCAGGCGTTGTCTCGGTCGCGAAGGGGATCGAGGTCGGGACGCTGCTGAGGCCCACGCAGATCATCGCGGATGTGCTGCGTGAGAGCGGGCGGGATGATCCAGACGCGCCAGCGCGGCCGATCGCTTCGCTCTCGGGCCCCACGATCGCGACGGAGTTGGCGCATGGGTTGCCCGCGGCGATGGTGGCGGCGTGCGATGATGTGGCGTTTGCGAGAGCCGTGCAGGCGGCGTTCTCGACGACGTGGCTGCGGATCTACACAAACCCCGATGTGCTGGGCGTGGAGTTGGCGGGCGCGGTCAAGAACGTGATCGCGATCGCGGCGGGCGTGATCGACGGCTTACGCGCGGGGAACAACGCGAAGAGCGCGCTCCTCGCACGCGGGCTCGCAGAAATCGTGCGCCTGGGCACGGCGATGGGCGCGAACACCGAAACCTTCTTCGGCATCGCCGGTCTGGGCGACCTCGCCACAACGTGCTTCAGCCCCGAAGGGCGCAATCGCTCGCTGGGCGAGGCTCTTGGCAAGGGCGTGTCGCTGGGCGAGTACCTCGCGCGGAGTTTGCACGTGGTGGAAGGCGTGGAAACCTGCCGTGCGGTGATGCAGTTGGCGGCGAAGTACCGCGTGGACATGCCAATCTGTGCGGCGGTGCATGCGGTGCTGTTTGAGAACCTCGATCCGATTCGGGCGATTGGCATGCTGATGAGCCGGGAGCAGAAGGCGGAGAAGGTCGGATGACGTTCCGTCAGAGGCTCGGGCGCAAGCCCGGGCGTCGGAAGGGTTCACGGCAAAGCACTCGCTCGCGCTTCGGGCTCGTAAAGACTTGACGCCCCAAGTTTCCTAGCCATCAACACCACCTCGACGAACGTCCACGCCGCAAGGAGCGGCAGGAGCCACCACGCATTCGACCCGAAGCGGTCGACGAGGCGTTGGGCCAGGGCTGCGAGGTTGCCCTTCCAGAGCCCTTTGGCAAGGCCGACGAGCGCGTGAGGCTTGAGGAGGATGCGGCCTGCTCGCGAGTTGGTGAGCAGGCGCACGCCACGCTCACCCTTGCGGGCGGCTTTGATGAGCACGGTTTCGGCAACAGGCGCAGCGTTCTCGGCGATCTTGGCGGCGGAGGACGCCGCAGACTCGCCCACTTTCGCCGCGTCCTTCACAATCGTCGCGCCCGCATCGCCCGCGACATGCAGTGCGAACGCGCCGTGCGGCTGGCGCTCGACAAAGCGAGCGATCGCCTTCAGATCCTCCACACTCTCCGCATGTCGAAGCAGTCGCATCGCCCCGCCGGGCGAGGCCTTCTTGGAGATCACAGAAACATCGCCCAGCACGGCGAGAAGCGTTTCCTTCTTTCCTTGGCGCACGAGCGTGACGATCTCGCCGCCGAAGCGCTTCGTCAGTGTGCCGGCCCGCTTCGCGGCTTTCATAATGCTCGGTGCCCAGTCAATCTCCGGCGCAGCGGTCGTCGCAAGGCCGATGCCCGACAACGCGAGGATCACCTCGTCGCTCTCGCCATCGAGCGCGAGTTTGCCCCCTTCGATGACGAGGTCGCGAAGATCGCCCACGATGAAGAAGTCTGCCGCGACGGCGCCGATCAATCCCTCAAGAGAATCCGCGCGGCCCGACAGCGCGCCAAGCCCGGCGTCCTGAGCCTTGCGGACCCAACTCTGTTGCTCGCTCAGTGTCTTGACAAGTTCCGCGTCAAGGCGGGACCACTCCTGATCGGTCAGCGCCGCCTCGCCCGTGCGGTCAAGCCCCGCCTGCGCGATCATGACAGCCTCGCCATAGCGCCCCGCGAGGCGCAGGCTCTCAACTTCCTTCACATAGTCAAAGTTCGGCAGGCTCGCGAGTTCGAGTCGCGCGAGACGGGCCGGCGTGTCGATGGCAACTGCCCACAACAAGAACGCCGCGATGAAGAGACGAATAGACCCCCACTTGCACCGCCAAAGGCGGCGGATGAAAGAAGGACGGGCTGTCTGAACTGGCTGAGGCACTGCGGAAGACGCAGTCGGCGACGTGTCACTCATGGCACACCTCCCGCGGAAGAGCGCGGCTCGGCGTACTCGACGATCACCTTCGCGTCATCGCCAATGAACTTCTTGGCGAGGGACTCGACCTGTTCGAGTGTGACGCGGGCGACCTTCTCGGCGTCTTCCTCACGCAGTTCCATCGCTCGGGCGCGCTCTGCGAGGTTCTTCCGCGCCAGCCCCAGATAAAACTCTCCCGCTCGGCTGCGCAGCCGCAGCCACCCGGTGCTGACTTCAAGGCGTTCACGATCCGACCAGACCTCGGTCGCAATCCGCGTCGGGCGCGGGATGCGGAGGACGTAGGAGCGCGTCACCGGGCTGAAGCCGACACTCTGGACGTCGAGTTGGGAGAGGTCGGTGCCATACGACAGGCGGGCAGGGGCGGTCACCTTCGCCGAGATATCCCCGCGCCAACTCTCGTCCTCCATCGTCGCGGTGACTTCCGTCTCGATCTCGACCGTGACCAGTTTCATCGCCTTCACGGCCGTCGCGACGTCAACGAGCGGGCGGGGGGGCTGGGCGGAGGCGTCATTGACCAGAACGCGCTTCCGAACGGCGGCTTCCATGGTTCGTTGCTGGGCGATGAGCGTGCCGAAGATGACGAGAGCGAGCAGTCCGGTGAACAGGAAGAAGCGGCGCCCCTGTCGCGGGCGGGAGCGTGAATCGGCTTGGGAGGGCGTGGTCGTCATGGCGGCGGGAAACGTGAGCCTTCTGTATCGACGCAAGCGATTCCGCCACAAGAGCGGCGGTTCCTCTATTCTTCGGCATGAGACCGGCCGTCTTCCTTGATCGCGACGACACGCTGATAGCGTGCAACGAACTGCCTCCCCCGCCTCCTCCGGGGGCGAAGGGTGACCTCGTCGATCCGGCCCTTGTTCGGCTGCTGCCGGGAGTGGCGGAGGGGTTGGCCCTGCTGAAGCGGGCCGGGTTCGCGCTGGTGGTCGTGAGCAATCAGGGATCGGTCGCGCGAGGGGCGGCGACGATTGAGACGGTGCAAGCCGTGAACAAGCGCGTCGACGAGATCCTCCGCCGGGAACTAGGTCGGGGCGACCAGCCGGTGATCGACGCGTTCTATTTCTGCCCGTTCCATCCCAAAGGCAACGTCCCCGAGTACACGCGGGAGCATCCCTGGCGCAAGCCCAACCCCGGCATGATCCTCGCGGCAGCGGCGGACCTGCAACTGGACCTGTCGCGGTCGTGGATGATCGGCGACGCCGAACGCGACATCGAGGCCGCGGTGAATGCCGGGATTAATCTGGCGCGCACCGTGCGCGTCGGTGAGGGCGTGTCGTTCCTCGATGCCACCAGGCGGGTGCTCGCATGAACGCCGACACGATCGTCGCGGTCGCCTCGCCGCCCGGAAGGAGCACGCGGGCGATCGTCCGCGTGAGTGGTGCGGGCGTTGCCGCATTGTGCGAGCGCGTGCTGGAACGCCCGGCCGTCGTTGGCATCGGCGCGAATCGGCTGCGCGTGCCAGGACTCGCTGAGTTCCCGGTGCTCGCGATCAGATTTCAGGGGCCGAGGTCGTACACGGGCGAAGATGTGCTGGAAATCCTGCTGCCGGGGAATCCGCATCTGGTGGAGCGGGTGGTGTGGGGGCTGATCGAGATCGACGGAGCGCCGGACATTGACGTTGTTGGTCGGGTGCGATTGGCGCAGCCGGGAGAGTTCACGGCGCGGGCGTATTTCCACGGAAAATTGACGCTGGAGCAGGCCGAAGGGGTGGCGGCGACGATTGCGGCACGGACGAACGAGCAGTTGGAGGCGGCGGCGCTGCTGCGATCGGGGACGATCGGAGCACGGTACCACGCGATCGCCGATCAGTTGGCCGTGCTCCTCGCGCTCGTGGAATCAGGGATCGACTTCACGGATCAGGAAGATGTGGTGCCGATCGCGCCCGCGCTCCTGAGGCAGCGACTCGAAGCGTTGCGCGAACGAGTCGTAGGCGAGGGGACCAGCGTGCGCGAGAGTGGGCATGCACTACCCACGGCTGCACTGGTCGGCGCACCAAACGCGGGAAAATCCACACTTTTCAATGCCCTGCTCGGACGAGCCCGCGCCATCGCCAACCCTTCTGCCGGCACCACGCGCGACGTGCTCGCGGAAGAAGTGGACCTCTCACGCGATGCGCCGGGGGCCGGGAAGGTGTTCCTGCTCGACCTCCCGGGATTGGACGAGCGCGTCGCGGCCCGATCAGGAGTGGATCGATTGGCACAGGAAGCGGCCCTTCGCGCGATCGAACACGCGGACGTACTCGTATGGTGCGATCCGTCGGGCCGGTTTGACATGAGCCCCGAATCACCCCTGGCAAGCGTCGGCGTTTCCACTGAGCGTCTGCTGCGATCCACCATCCGCGTGCGCACCTTTGGAGATCGGCCCGAGGCGAGTGCGAGGACGGATTCGGGAGCCGATTCGAGTGCCTCGGTGCCCGCGATCAGTGTCTGCGCGCTCGACGGCTGGAACTTGGCGACGCTCCGTCGAACTCTCGCCGACGTCGCATGCTCGGCTGGTGCGGCGAATCTGGCCGCGCTCTTACCACGACACCGTTCAGTGCTGTCACGCGTCGTGGAGTTGCTGGCCGAGGCAATCGCCACGATCGATCCCACATCACACGCGCTGCGCGAGCCCGAGTTGGTCGCAGATTCGCTGCGTACGGCTCTTGACCAAATGGGTGAGTTGGCAGGGCAGATCTCGCCTGATGAGGTCCTGGGGCGGGTTTTTTCAACGTTCTGCGTGGGCAAGTAAGCCGCCACAAGCCTGTCGGCACGCCCGAGAACGTCCACCCAGATTTTCACCTTCTTCCAGTTCTCACGCGCCCGGGGGTTGGGAGGGGTGAAAGATACTTGGTCCGAGGATTGGTGCCGGGATTGGGCCCGCGGCCAGCAAGCGCGGGGAGATTGTGAGAGGTTGCGTATGGACAGTCGATTCGTGATGAGTGCGTCGAACGCCTCGAACAATGCCGAGCCATCGCCACAGGCTGAACCACAGCGCTCTGGGGCGACCGGTGTGGCTGAAGCGCGGATGCGCCCGCCGGTCGGGCATCTGCCAACTTTCCGCGTGCTGTTGCACAATGACGATGTGAACGAGATGCTCTTTGTGGTCGGCACGGTGATGGAACTGGCTGCCCTGCCCAAGGAGAAGGCGATTCTGGTGGCGCTCGAGGCGGACTCGACGGGCGTCGCGCTCGTGCTGGTCACGCACAAGGAGCGGGCCGAGTTGTACCAGGACCAGTTCACGAGCAAGGGCCTGACGGTCACGATCGAGCCAGCGGAGTGAGTTGGCTGGATTGAGCGTCTTGCACCCGGTGCCAAGTCGGCGCTCAGCGGAAACAACAGACAAACGTGTCCATCACCACTATGCGCGGCGGTGTTGAGTTCCGCATTCTGGACAGGTACGTCCCAGCAGACCACTCATGTCATTGCGGCACTTGGAACACCGGGTCACCGCGCTGCTCCAGTTGTCCACGATGAACTGGGCGAACTCTTGCAAGACAATCGGCGATGCGCGATGGCGTTCACGGGCGAAACGGGCCAACTTGTCATTGGAAAGATCGACGCCGAACTCCGCTTCGCAATCCAGAATGAAATCTATCTCGTCGAGGCTCTCAAAGACATCGCGATCCCATTCCATCGAAGGAACGACTTCTGAGGCCGGGCGGTCGATGGCCTTGGCCGCCAACTCGCACACGCGCTTCGCCACGGCATCGACGTTGGGGACGCCGCCGCTCACGCTGGTGCCAGTTGCTTGCAGGTCTCGCGAAACCGTTTTGCCATCGCCTCCAGCGCGCTGGGAATGACGCGGATGTTCCCCACCACCGACATGAAGTTCACGTCCCCGCCCCAGCGCGGGACGAGGTGAACGTGCAAGTGTTGCGGCACACCCGCGCCGGCGGCCCTGCCCTGATTGATGCCGAAGTTGATCCCCTGCGGATTGAGCGTGCGCTCCATCAGGTCCGAAGCGAGGGCGGTCAGCTCCCAGAGGTGGATCTGTTCCTCGCGAGAGTAATCAAGGAGGCGCGGGCGGGGCTCGCCGAGCGCCACCAAGAGATGCCCATTCGCGTAGGGAAATGCGTTGAGGAGAATGAGCCCATGAGCCGAGCGGTGGATGACGTGGTTGGGAAGGTCGCGCTCGGGATTGAGCCAATAGTCGCGCAGGAACGAGCCGCTGGTCGTGGTTGGTGGCCCGGCGAGTTTCTCTTTCTCGCCCAGCGCTTCGAGATAGGCGAGCCGCCACGGCGCTTGGAGTTGGTCGGGCGTGTTGTTGGAAGGATTGGCGGGCCGCTTCTCGCTCATGGTCAAGCGTAGAGCCGCGGGGTCATTGGCAATGCAGCGGTGTCTGATGAATGCACACGAGTTCGAACAGGTCGACGGCTGGATCGACCTCGGCTTCAAAGTGCGGCACCTTGACCAGATGAGTGCCGACCCACAGCCTCGGACGATGCCACTCCCGTGCGGCATTCGCAACGCCCGGCGTCGAACTCGACTGCACCGACTCGGGCGTGACCGCCAGGAGCGCCAAACCAAGCGATAGCGTTGAAAGGCCAAAGGTCGCAAGGTGCTTGAGCCTGCCGAACATGCTGCCCCCGATCCCCGGCGGGAAAACTCCCGACGGACTGGCACCACCCCGGCCTCTTCTTGGGATGTGCCACTCGGCCGTTTCCGTCACCCCGGAATCAGGGAACCCGCAGGAATCACCGGCTAACATCGTCCCACGCAGTTATCAGGAGGTTCCATGTTCCAAGCGCTCTCGATCGGTGGTAGCAAAGCCCAGGCTCAAGTCGCGGTCTTCGGCGTGTTCCAAGGCGAAAAGCCCGACGCCGCCTCGCGCTCGGCCGCGAAGAGCGTCGGGGTGCTTGACGCCTTGGACGCCCTCGCCGAGCGCAGCGAAGGCGTCAGCGAGAACGGCGGCCTCATCGAGCATGTGCTGACCAAGTCCAAAGCAGGTCCCGAGCGTGTGTTCCTCGTGGGGCTTGGCAAGAAGGCAGCGTTCGAGGCCGGGTGCATGCGCAACGTCGCGGCGACCATCGGCCGCAAACTCGCCGCGATCAAGGCCACCAGCGCCACCATCGAACTCTCCGGCGCGATCCACACCGCCAAAGGTGGAAAGAGCACAATCGAAAGGTGCGGCCAGTGCTTTGGCGAAGGGCTGGGCCTGCTCGCCTGGGTCTGCGATGACTTCAAGGGCAGCGGCACCACAGCCCCCAAGCGTGTGAAACTCGATGTCCGCTCGTCCGACAAGGCGTTCCAGAACGCCATGGAAACGGGCGTCGCCCTCGCCGAGGCAACGAACCTGACCCGCACCCTGAGCCAGACGCCCCCCAACGTCGCGACGCCGGCGTGGATGGCGGAACAGGCCAAGAAACTCGCCAAGCAGTACGGCCTCAAGTGCACCGTCATGGAAGGGGACACGCTCAAGAAGGAGAAGATGATCGGGCACATCGCCGTGGGCAGCGCCAGCGAGAACAAGCCCTGCATCATCCGCCTCGAGTACACCCCAAAGGGCGGAAAGAAGAAGGGCAAGGACGCGGACAAGCCCATCGTGCTCATCGGCAAGACGGTCACCTATGACACGGGCGGCCTCTCCCTCAAGATCAACAACGGCATGGTCGGCATGAAGCGCGACAAGGATGGCGGCTGCGCGGTCCTGGGCGCGATGATGGCGATTGCGAGCACCGTGAAGCCTTCCCGGCGCGTGGTTGGCTTCCTGGCCGCGGCTGAGAACTCGATCTCGGATGAGGCCTTCCGCCCCGACGATGTCCTCCGCTATCGCAACAACGTCACGGTCGAGGTGACGAACACCGACGCGGAAGGACGTCTCGTGCTCGCCGATGCGCTCTGCTGGGCGTGCGAGAAGGAGAACCCGGCGTACATCGTCGACCTCGCGACGTTGACCGGCGGCGTGGTCGTCGCCTTGGGCAGCACCTTCTGCGGCATGTTCTGCGAGAACGACCGCCTGCGTGCGAAGATCGAAGCGGCGGCCGAGGCGAGCGGCGAGCGCGTCTGGCGCCTCCCCATGCACCAGGAATACCGCGACATGATGAAGAGCCCCGTCGCGGACATCTTGAACAGCAACCCCAACCGAAAAGCCCATCCGATCCAGGGCGCTGCGTTCCTGTCGTACTTCGTCGACGAGAAGATCCCGTGGTGCCACCTGGACATCGCGGGCGTGCATGTCTCAGAGAAGAACGCCGGGCCCTATGTTGAGGGCGCGACGGGCTGGGGCGTGCGCCTGCTCGCCAACCTTGTCGCGAAGGACTGAGCCGTCGCCGCTAAGCGTCAGGCCTTCTTGTGCTTGGGCGACGAGCCGAAGAGGTTGCCCCAGGGAATCATGCCAAGAGCCGCTCCGCCTAGCGCGAAATAGCCGACGCCCGCCATGCCCAGGTCATTGACGAGGCCATGGATATTGTCAAACAACCCACGCAGCGTTGCGTTGGCAAGGTGGGGCTGCAGCACATCGCGAAGTTGCGCAGCCGCATACCCCAGGCAATAGGTCAGAACGCCAAGCAACGCACCATCACGAAGACCCCGAATCGAAGTGCTCATAGGTGGAACCTCCACCACGCATCGGCCCGCCGTGCCGCACCCGGGCGACGGCTCATGCTGAAGATCGGGCGTTTCCTCGAGCCACGCGCCCGCACCCAACACCAAAGCGGTACTCGGACCTGCGAACCTGCGGCCCGCGCCGCGGGTAGTGATCTCGCTGCGCGTTGTAGGACGTTGGTGTTTGGATTGCGTTCGCCGTTCGCGACGGACGACTCGCGAATCGTGCGGGGATCAATCGACGAATGATCTGCCAACCAAGGTTGGGGCTTGGGCTGGTCTTGTCAAGGAGTTCGATGTGACCAAGGTGATGAGCATTGTGAATGTCGTGTGCCTGATGATGGTGGCCGCGTGTGCGCCCAAGGCAGAATCCCCGAAGATCACGGGCACAGCGAAGACCCCGCCGACCGTGAACGCGGGCGAGTCGAATGGCTCGCCCGCGAAGGAGATCGAGGTGAAGAAAGTCGAGAAAACTGACGCACAGTGGAAGGCGATCTTGACGCCAGAGCAGTATCGAGTGCTACGCGAGAAAGGCACCGAGCGGGCCTACACCGGGCAGTATGAAAAGACCAAGACCAAGGGCATCTACAAGTGTGCGGCGTGCAAAGCCGTGCTCTTCTCGTCAGACGCGAAGTTCGACTCTGGCTGCGGCTGGCCCAGTTTCTTCACGCCCCTGGCAAAGGGAACCGTAATCGAAACCACCGACATGTCACATGGCATGATCCGCACGGAGATCACCTGCGCCGCCTGTGGCGGGCACCTCGGGCATGTCTTCAACGACTCCCCGGACCAACCGACTGGCCTGCGCTACTGCATCAACTCGGTGAGTCTGGAGTTGGAACCCGCGGGCGACGCCGAGAAGAAGTAACGCGCCCCGCCCACCTTTGCACGCCCACGATGAGTCTTCGAATCGTGGCGGTTCTGGCGCATCAAGAAGTCTTCTGACCTCTCACGCCTCCCGCCTCGCCCCTTTCTACTATTCCCCCCACTGGTGCGGTGGCTGAGCGGTTGAAAGCACTCGACTTGAAATCGAGCAGACCCGCAAGGGTCTCAGGGGTTCGAATCCTCTCCGCACCGCTTTCTCCCTTGTCGGGGTCGTCGCATGCTCCTCCGCCCCACCACCGCCGCCGACTTACACGCGATTGCGGCCCTCACCAACCACTTCATCCTGCACACGTCCACGCACTTCGGCTACGAGGCGATGACGCCACGCGACTTTGAAGAGCAGTGGCTCGCGACGCGAGACATGTACCCGTGGGTGACGGCAGAAGTGGATGGCGCGTTCGCCGGATACGCCAAGGCCAGCGTCTGGCGATCGCGCACCGCGTATCAATGGACCGCAGAGGCCGGGATCTATGTCGAGTCGTCGTGCCGACGGGTGGGAGTCGGCAAGGCCCTCTATCGCGCGGTCATCGAAGAACTGCGCACCCGCGGCTTCCACTCCGTCATTGGCGGCGTCACGCTCCCCAATGATGCCTCCGTGCGCCTACACGAGTCGCTGGGGTTCACGTTCGTCGGCACCTTCAAGCACGCCGGGCACAAGTTTGGACAGTGGCACGATGTGGGATTCTGGCAGTTGATGCTGCGCGATGGCACGCACCAACCCGCGCCACTCCCGGGCACGCCGTAGAATCCGGGCGTGAACCACGACGACGAAGTCTGCCTGTGCTTCCATGTCTCCCTGCGAAAGATCCAGGGCTTTCTTACACGCGAGAATCCGCCCGTGGCGTCGCTCATCAGCGAGTGTCTCGGCGCGGGGACGGGGTGCCAATGGTGCGTGCCATTCCTGAGGCATCTGCACCAGTGCCATGTCGAGGGCAAAGCCGTCGACCTCAAGGTCTCGCCCGAAGAGTACATGAAGGCCCGGCTCGGGTTCCACAAAACCAAATCGCGCGACCCGAAGGTGGTTGATGAGGCTATGGGAAGTGCGCCAACGGACCAAACGCCGCCTTCGGCGTGATGTTCAGGGCGCCTTCAACGGTGCCGGCCCCACCGTCTGAATGGTAAGCGCGCCCAGTTTCCGCTTGCTCAAGTACGCGTTGACCTCGTCGAGCGTGATCGAATCCACGCGCTGGCCGATCTCATCGAGCGATCTCGGGCGGCCGAGCCTCCGCATATCCGCCGCGAGTGACCCCGCGCGTGCCGACGTTGACTCACCACTGAACACCAAGCCCGACTTGAGACCGATGATCGCGCGCTGAAACTCTTCGGGCGTGACCTTACCGGCTGGCGTGTTGATGCGTTCGAGTTCCGCGAGCAGCACATCGAGCGATTCTTGCGCTCGTTCGGGCGTCGTGCCGACGTACGCGTTGACCATACCAAAGGACTTATCCCCACGATACCCGGCCGACACGCTGTAGCACAAGCCGCGCTTCTCGCGCACCTCAGAGAAGAGCCGCCCCGACATGCCACCCGACAGAACGCCATTGACGATGCGCTCAAGCATCGCATCGCGCGACTCGACCTTGGCATTGACATTACCGACAAGGCCAATCTGCGGCGCATCGAGCGGGGCGTCGTGCATCACCACGATCTGCACCTGATTGGTCTCATCATGCTCGTGCGCATAGCCACGCGGAGCAACTGTCGCGAGCGCGGGGTCGGGCGCGCTGCCCGACCAGCCGGTCAGCAGTTCATCGAGGTCCGACGCGATGGCATCGGGATCGATGTTCCCCGCGACGCCGACGAACGATCCGCCGGGCACCGCCTTGCTGCGCCACAGCGAGAGCAGGTCCGCCCTATTGGTGGCTTTCAGCCCTGCAATTGTGCCCATTCCGGAGCGATCCAGCGGGCTGGGAAGGTGGCGCTCTCGAGCCGCGATGAACGCGCGTTCCTGCGGATTGTCCTTGAGCGATTCGATCGCCTGAATGCACAGGTCCTGCGATGGCGCGATCGAATCCTCATCCATGCGCGGCAAGCGCACCATGTCAACGAGCAGTGGGAGCGTACTGAGCAGGCGCGTGCCGATGACCGTCGCACTGATCGACATCGTGAACGTGCCGCCGCTGACAGACTTGCCCGCGCCCTGCTCATCGAGCGCGTCGGCGAACTCGCGGCTCGTCCTTGCTCCCGCACCGCGCAACAACAACTCGGTCCACATCGCCGACGTGCCCAACTGATGCAAGGGGTCGTGCGCACACCCGCAGGGCAACGACCAACTGATCGCGGCGGACTTCATCCCCCCCATCACCTCGGTGATGAGCGGCATCCCACAGCGGAGTGTTCGGACGGCAATGCGTGGTGGCGTGGTCATGAACATGATCCGTAAGTATTGAAGAGGACAAGGGCTGCGAACAACCAAGACGCGGTGTCGATGGGGCTCTTGAGTCTATCGCATCGCCTCATCGAAGCGATTCATGTCGTGTTCGATACGCGATCACATCGCGCGTGCGCGACACCACAGCGCGCGGCTTGTAGGTGAATCCGATTCGCATCGCGCGCACTCGACTGAAAAAAATCTTCACTTCTTTGACTTTCTTCAAGCACAACCACCCTTGCTTCCGATAATCTATACCGGTCGAGTATCGTGTCGGTCATGGCAGGGTCGCCAACAACTGACCAAGTTCGCTCGACGACAGGAGATTTGAAATGGCTAAGAAGGCAAAGAAGAAGGGCAAGAAGAAGGCCGGCAAGAAGCGCTCCAAGAAGAAGTAAGCGCTCGCCAGGCCCCGCTCCTCGGGCAACCGAGAGCGGCACTTGGTACCGCGTCAGTCCACAAGACTTTGACGCGGCCAACGGATCAACGGCGCGGGATCGACGACAGTCGGTCCCGTGTCTTTTTTTGCACATTTGTGGCCTGTTTTGCAGGGGTTTCGTGCACGATCGTCGAACCTGGCGGCGGCGCAACTCTTCGCTCCTCCTGCTCCCCATGCCCACGTGATTCACGCCGAGCGCGACCGCGCCGATGCACACTCGCGCATCGCTCCTCTACGCCGCCGTAAACTCCTTCATGAGCGCCGCCAATCACGCGCGACACGATGCCCCCATCTCCACTCCGCCCACGCGCCCGCGCGCGTGGCGCGAGGCGCACGCACACCTCATCGCGCTCGGCCAATCGATGCGCCGATTGGACCTCTCGCGCTGCGCCGACATCCACGATTGCCTCCAATCAATCGCGCGAGCGGCCTCCGAAGCGCGAGTTATCCACAATTCGACGCGCTCATCCGACCCGCACTCGCCCACTCCCTGGCTCATCGCATGGGGGCTTCGACCTCAAGCATGGCCCGACCCACGTTGGCCATCCATGCGCGAGTTGGACGGTGCATGTTCGGATATCCCATGCTTCATCGCCGGCTTCGACCACCACTCCGCGGCGTGCAACACCCGCGCGTTCACGCTCTTGGGGTATGACAACCACTCCCCCGACCCCGTCGGTGGCACCATCGTGCGTGATCGGTCCGGCGCACCGACCGGTCTGTTGCTCGAA
>Ga0209174_10000497_pt1 | contig 29634 bp, 38 predicted proteins | sample JI91814BDNA_FD_187505 | JGI IMG/M metagenome (GOLD analysis project Ga0209174, IMG submission 187505) | Wastewater effluent complex algal communities from Wisconsin, to seasonally profile nutrient transformation and Carbon sequestration -... | ecosystem: Engineered > WWTP > Effluent > Algae...
GTCGATTTTTTGCGCGGACAGGTTAACACTTTCAGGAATTTCAGATGAAACCCGGCCCCCGCGGGCATGCGCCAGAACGCCAGGCCGCCGCCGGCGAGACTAGGCCCAGCCGCAAAGTCGTGGCGCTCTATGGCACCGCAGCCGATCGTCCAGACCCAGAAAATATCCCGGCGCCGAAGGGCATGACCCCGGCCGGCCGCAAAATCTGGGCTGAGAAAATCGCCACCTATCGCAAGCGCGGCCAGAAGGTCGACGGCTTTCAGGACGCCCTTCGCCACTACTGCGAACTTGAGGCCCGGCTCAATGCGGCGTGGAAAGAACGCGACGGCCCGCCGATGGCAATGATCACGGCCTATCGCGCGCTGGCCAATGAGTTCTACGACACGCCGGCATCGCAGCGCGTCCCGGCTGGTGCGAAGAAACAGGACAACCCATTTGCCCGAAACGGAAAGCCCGCCGCCAGCGCGTGATTACGTCGCCATAGCCACGGCATTTGCCAAGGAAGCAGCCGCCGACAAGGGCGGAAAGAAGCATTGCAAGTGGATCAGGTTGGCGGCAAAGCGGCACCTCGCCGACCTGGCCCGCAAGGATTTTGCATTCCGGTTCAGTGACTGGCATGCGACGGATATCTGCGATTTCATCGAGAAGCTGCCACACGTCGCCGGCAATTGGACCACGGCGAACATCACGCTGGAGCCGCCGCAAATCTTCTGCCTGGCTGTCATCTTCGGATGGCGCCGCAAGGATAATGGCCTTCGCCGCTTCACCTCGGTCTACATCGAGATGGCCCGCAAGGGCGCCAAGTCGACGCTCACTGCGGGCGTCGCCCTCTACTGCCTCTGCTGCGAAAACGAAGTCGGCCCCGAGATTGTCATCGGCGCCACGACCGGCGAGCAGGCCGGCAAAGTGTTCCAGCCGGCAAAGCGAATGGTCGAACGGACCCCGGCCCTGGCCGATGCCTTCGACCTCAAGGCCCTGGCGCGGTCGATCGTCTGCGAACAGAACGGCGGATTTATCCAGCCCATCAACGCCAAGGGCAAGACGCAGGACGGGTGGAACCCGCATCTCGGCATCCTCGATGAGCTCCACGCCCACAAGGACCGCTCGCTTTACGACGTCATCAAGTCGGCGTTCGGCTCAAGATCCAACCCGCTGCTCTGGGTCATCACGACCGCCGGCTATGATACCGGCGGCGTCTGCTACGAGCAGCGGACGCTGCTGACGAAAGTCCTCGAAGGCGTCGTCACAGCCGATCATATGTTCGGCGCGATCTTCACCGTCGACGATGGCGACGATCCGTTCGACCCGAAGGTGTGGGTCAAAGCCAACCCGATGCTGGGGGTCACCCCCAAGCTAGAGGACATGAAATCTTACGCCATCGAGGCGAAGGCCAGCCCGGCCAGTCAGGGCGAGTTCAAGACGAAGCGCCTCAACCTCTGGCTCAACGCTGCAAACCAGTGGCTCAACATGGCGCAGTGGATGGCCTGTAGTGATCCCTCGCTGGACTGGAAGGACTTCGAAGGGCTCGACTGCTGGGTCGGTGCCGATCTTGCCGACAAGGACGACATCACCGCCGCGGTGCTGGCCGCATTCGACAATGACGGCCGCCTGATCTGGAAGCCGAAATTCTGGCTCCCGGAGGCGGTGCTGAAGTCGCCAGCCCATAGCCAAGGCACGGGTGCCGCCCCCTATCGCGCCTGGCACGACAAGAGGTTGTTAACACTGACCCCTGGGGATTGGGTCGATCACGGCGAGGTCGAGAAGGTCATCCGCGATTGGTTCGACCGATTTGCCGTGCGGCATGCGACCTTCGACCAGTTCGCCGCGGCGCAAAAGATGGCGGTCGATCTCAACAACGACCTCGGCTCAACGGATCGGCCAGTGGCAAGTGTGCTGCAGAAGAACGCCGCCAACGTCACCGACCCGGCCAAGGAACTTGAGAAGCGCATCAAGGTCGGCCCTGCCAAGGTCCGGCACGATGGCAACGAGGTCATGAACTGGATGGCGTCGAACGTGGTCATCGTCCAGCGTCGTGACGAGACAATATTGCCGATCAAGGAATCCAAGGATAGCGCCAACAAGATCGACGGCATCGACGCGCTGATCAATGCGATCGCCCCGGCCATGGCGGCTGGTGAGAGTTCCGCCCCGATATCTCCCTGGGATGATCCCAACTTTTCGCTGGTGAACTGATGAAAATCTTCGGCTTCGATATCCGCAGGGAGCAGCGGGCGTCGCCGGAGAACGCCACAATTCCGGTCAGCGCCAAGAACTTCCTGGAATTCTTCGGGCTGAACTCAACATCCCTGCCGACCGTGTCGATCGAAAGCGCGCTGACCGTCCCGGCTGTCGAGGCCGCGGTTGCCTTTCTCTCCCGCACCCTGGCGGCACTTCCGCTGCATCCCTACCGGCGATCGGCCGATGGGCCCGTCCGACTGACTGGCAAGATTGCCGTCGTCATCCACGAGAACCCGAACCCGCTCATGGATGCCTTCAAGTTCCGCCAATATTTCTGGCAGCAGGTGTTCACTGGAGGCCGCGGCCTCGCCTGGATCGAGCGCGCCGGCTCGAACGTCGAGGCGATCTGGCCAATGGACCCGGCCAAGAGCTCGGTAAAGCGCACCGGCCAGACGGTCGTTTACAAATTCGAGGACAAGGAATATCCGGCGACCGATGTGATCGACATCCCCTTCATGCTCAAGGGCGATCTTGTCTCGCATTACGGCCCGATCGTCATGGCGGCCAAGGCCATCCAGCTTGCCATCGCCATGAATGACTACGCCTCGGCCTTCTTTGCCGGCGGCGGCGTTCCGCCCCTGGCGCTGGTAGGGCCGCTGCCGGAAGGCCCTGCTGCTCTCAACCGGGCGATGGAACAGGTGCACCGCGTGATCGATGTGGCGCGCAAGAGCAACAAGCCGATCTTTCCCATGCCACCCGGCCATGAATTGAAGCCCATCGGCTTTGACCCCGAGAAGGGGCAGATGACGGATGCGCGCCGCTTCCAGATTGAAGAGATCGCCCGCGTCTACCAATTGCCGCCGGTGTTCCTGCAGGATCTCAGCCGGGCAACTTTCAGCAACGCGGAACAGCAGGATCTCCACCTCGTCAAGCACCTGATCGGCCAATGGGCGGCGGCGCTTGAGGGAGAGATGAACCTCAAAATCTTCGGGCGCATGAACAACGCCCGCTATGTCGAGCACAATCTCGACGGCCTTCTGCGCGGCGACTTCAAGAGCCGCATAGATGGTATCACCAAGGGCATCCAGACTGCGCTCTTGACCCCGAACGAGGGCCGCGCGCTGGAAAACCGGCCGCGCCACAAGAACCCGGCCGCCGACGAATTGTTGGTCCAGGGCGCCACCGTGCCGCTCGGAACCGAGCAGACGCCACCCGAACCGCCCCAGCCGCCCCAGCAGACAGGCGAAAGCAACGGAGATGAGAATGACGAAGCCTAACGCGGAGAAGCGTTCGCTGGCGCGCCCGGTCGAACATCGCGCCGCCGAAGATGGCAAGGTGACCGTCGCCGGCTATGCGGCTGTGTTCGGCGAAGAGGCTGACATCGGCGGATACTTCCGCGAAGTCATCGCCAAGGGCGCCTTCACAAATGCACTGCGGACCGCCGACGTGCGGGCATATTTCGATCACGATAGCGGCCGAGTTCTAGGTCGTAGCACCGCAGGCACTCTGCGCCTGAAGGAAGATGCGAAGGGATTGGCGGTCGAGATTGACCTCCCCGACACGACCGACGGCCGTGACGTCAAGGCGCTGATCGAGCGCGGCGACATCAACGGCATGTCTTTCGGCTTCATGGTCACGAAGCAGGAATGGGACGAGACCGTAGACCCGCCCCTGCGCACTGTACTCGAGGTCGAGTTGTTCGAGGTCTCGATCGTCTCAACCCCGGCCTATGACGGCACATCAATCGCGATGCGCTCACTTGAGGATTCCCGCAAGGAGGCCCTCGAACTGAAGCGCCAGAACTTCAACGCTGCGGCCAAGCGCCGAGAGCTGAAGATGAACCTCGACCTCCGCACCCGCGGGGCCGGGAGTAAAGCCTAGGCGACCCGCCAAAGCCCAATCGAACCAAGCCGCCTTCGGGCGGCTTTTTTCATGCTCAAATCCAGGAGATAAACATGAGCAAGATTGCAGAACTGCGGGAGCGCCAGCAGAAGCTCGTCGCCGAAGCCCGCGAACGTCTCGACCAGATCACCAGCGAGACCGACGAAGGTCGCGCGAAGGAACTGGAAACGCAGCACGACGCCGCGATGGCTGAGTACGACAAGCTCGAAAAGGTCATCGAGCGCGAAACCAAGCTCGAAGCGCTGGAGAAGCGCGCCGCCGAGCGCCGTGCCGAACAGCGCCCGATCTCCGGCAGCGACGCTGAAGCGCGCGGCCAGGACGAAGGCAAGAAGTTGGAATATCGTCAGGTGTTTCACAGCTTCCTCGCCAAGGGCGGCAGCCTCGAGGAACTGAGCCAGGAAGAGCGCAATATCCTCAAGGCGGGGGTCATTCCCGCTGCCGAGCATCGCGCGCAAACGACCTCGAACACCGCTGGCGGCTATACCGTGCCGACCGAGCTCGCCAACATCCTCGTCAAGTCGATGAAGATGTGGGGCCCGATGTACGACGAGGACATCTGCACAGTCTTCAACACCTCCTCGGGCAACCCGATCCCGCTGCCGACCGTGGATGACACGGCCGTCACGGCTGGCGCGCATTCGGAGGGCGTCGCCCTTACCGACGACGGCGGCAAGGATGTGACCTTCGGCCAGAAGAACCTCAACGCCTATGTCTACGATACCGAGTTCGTTCGCTTCTCGATGGAGCTGGCGCAGGATTCCATCTTCAACATGGAAAACCTGCTCGGCAACCTGCTGGGCGAACGCCTCGGCCGTATCGCCAACCAGCAGTTGACGACCGGCGACGGCACCGACGATCCGAACGGCGTGGTCACGGCATCGAGCCTCGGCAAGACCGCCGCGGCCCAGGCGGCGATCACCTCGGACGAAATCATCGATCTGGTCCACTCGGTTGACCCGGCCTATCGCCAGTCGCCGAAGGTCCGCTTCATGATGAATGACCTGACGCTTGCCGCTATTCGCAAGCTGAAGGACGGCGAGGGTCGTTACATCTGGTCGAGCGGCGATGTGCAGAAGGGCGTCCCCGGCACGCTCTACGGTTACATCTATTCGATCAACCAGGCGATGGCGAGCATCGCCACCGGCAACAAGACGGTGCTGTTCGGCGACTTCGGCAAGTACTACGTCCGCAAGGTCGGCGCCCCGGCGATCGGTGTCCTTCGCGAGCGTTTCTGGCCGGATCTCGGCATCGCTGGCCTCGTCCGTCTCGACGGCGAGCTCGGCGACACCGCGGCCGTGAAGCACCTCATCCAGGCCTGATCGTTCTCTCCAGCCTGACGGGCGGGGCTTCGGTCCCGCCCGGCCTTCCCCTCAACTCCGAAGCGCAATGCGCTAGAGGCCAGCGGCCTCGCAGCAAAGGAGACTTGTTATGGCCGACGCCACCTATCAGCCCAAGGTCTACCGCCGCCAAGGCGGGGATGAAATCGTTGTCGCCTCCGGCGGAAAGATCACCCTGGAAGCCGGTGGCAAGATCGCATCCGCTGACGGCAGCACGCTCGTCGATCTGAAAAACTATCAGGTCAAGCAGGTTGCCGACCTCTCTGCCGAGGCGACCTACTACATGACCGCGCGCTATGCCGGCAAGATCACGAAGGTTTCGACCATCATCGACGGGGCCGTGTCGACCGCCGATATCACGGTGACCCCTTCGATCAATGGCGTTGCCGTCACCAATGGCGCCGTCACCATCGCCACCGCCGCTTCCGGTGCCGGCGATCAGGACAGCGCCACCCCGACCGCCGCGAACACCGTGGCGATCGGCGACAAGATCAGCTTCGTCGTGACCGGCGGCGGTGCCGGCGGCTCGCCGCGTGGCGAAGTCGTCTTCGAAATCACTGGCCAGTAAGCCGGATGTTAATTCGCATGAAGGTCGGGCTTTCGGGCCCGGCCTATCACCTCGAGCCGGGAGACGAGCGCGATTTTCCGACCGATGAAGCCATCCGGCTGATCAAAGCGGACTATGCCGAGGCGGTGGCGGGCCAAGAGATCGAACTGGCAATCAAGCCTCCGACCATGGAAAGACGGCGGGGCAGGGGTCGCAGCAAGGAGTGAGCCCTGCTCAAATCTGCCCACGCCTCTGGCCGGGCAGCACCATCACCATCCTCGCATCCGGCCCCTCGCTCACCGACGCGGATGTTGCGGAAGTCCACCGGCACCAAGCCACCGGCAAGATCGTCACCATCGCCATCAATACCACCGTCCGCAAGGCGCCTTGGGCGGACGTCCTCTATGCCTGCGACCTCAAGTGGTGGCGAAACAACCCGGAAGCCATCAAGTTTCCAGGCCTGAAATTCGGTCTCCGCGAGGCTGGATCCGCTGACGCCATCGCTGGGGTCCGGTTCCTGCAATACCGCGAACCACGCATCGTCGGCCTCGAACGCGACCCAAGCTATCTCGCGACCGGGGCCAATAGTGGCTACCAGGCCATAAACCTTGCCGCCCACCTCGGTGCCGCGCGGATCCTGCTGCTGGGCTTCGATTGTGGCACCGATGAAGCCGGAAACCGACACTGGCACGGCGACCATCCGGCACCGCTCATGAACCCGGATGAAAGCCTGTTCCAAAAATGGCGCGCCGCCTTCGACACGCTGCCGCCGGCGCTGGCCGGTGTCGGCGTCGAGGTCGTGAACTGCAGCCGCTCAACCACCATCACCGCATTTCAACGCAGTGATATCTCAACCGCACTTCGGAGCATCTGACCATGGCAACTGAAATCCTGGCGATCGGCACGACCGCTGCGACATCGTCCGACGTCGTGGTTGTCGCTGGCACGCCGAAAACGGTGTTTCTCAAAGATGCCGCCGGCCCATCAATCCCGGCAGATGCAGTGATGCTCATCCAGGTTAAGGACGATGCCGGGGCCTATTTCGACATCGGGCGGCTCGGTGGTGGTGGCCCGATTGCCGTGATGCTTGAGGCCCCAGGCACCTATCGCCTGTCGCGCCCGGCATCATCCGCGTCGTGCGGTGCCTGCAGTGCCTAACGTCATCGGCGCCGTCCTGGCGCGCCCGATCCGACCGGCTCTGCGGCCCGTCGCCACTTTCCCGGGCTCTGCAATCGTCACGCCGCCTGTCAGCGATGACACCCCCGCCAACGCCCTAACCGACGCATCCGGCAACTACCTCACCGACGCCGACGACAACTATCTGATCTGGAGCGAGTGACATGGCGAATAAAGTCAGCAGGGCTGGGGAATATCTTAATCTGGCTGGGGTTGACATCGGCGCCATCCTGAATCTCTCGGGCGATCAAGTTATTCGCAGCCTCTTTGCTTATGACGGAACGGCAGTGCAGGTCTCTTTTGCAAACATGACGGCTCTGGAAGAGGCCTATTTGTCGAATGCGCCCGTGACATCAATCAGCATCGCAGGGGCGACGTCTCTTGCGACGCTTGACTGCAACGGCTGCGCTCTGCCGGAGGATCAAGTAGACGCGGTTCTTGCCGCGCTGGATACAATGGGAGTTGAGGCTGGTGAAGTCGACCTATCCGGCGGCACCAACGCCATCCCCTCCGCTGCCGGCCTGACCTCGAAGTCCAATCTCGAAGGCAAGGGCTGGACGGTGACGGTGAACAGCTAGTGACCCTCACCACCCTCTCCGGCCGCGCGCCGTCACAGCGCGGCGACGAATTGCTGCCCTTTATCGATCTTCTGGGCACCCGCAATGTCCGCAGTTATCTCGAGGTCGGCGCCCGGCATGGCGACACCCTCCATACCATCATGCAATCGCTGCCCAATGGTTCCGTCGGGGTTGCCGTCGACCTTCCAGGTGCCGCATGGGGCAGGGATGAGAGCCGGCAGCAACTGATCCGCGCCGCGGCTGATCTTCGGGCCAAGGGCTACCGGATCACCACCATATTCGGCGACAGCCGGGCCGCCGACATCATCGCGCGCGCGGCAGAACAAGGCCCATTCGATGCCATCCTGATCGATGGCGATCATCGCTATGAAGGCGTTTCGGCCGATTGGAAAAACTACGGCCCTATGAGCAACATCGTCGCCTTCCACGACATCGCGGGCGGCGGCAGGACTGGCAAGAGCGCTGCCGGCCCGGACGGTTCCCGCACCGAGGTAGTTGTCGAAGTGCCGCGCCTCTGGTCCGAACTCACGGCCGCGCACGCCTCTGCCGAGATCATCAAATTCGTCGGTCCCGGCTCGAAAATGGGCATCGGCGTCATCTGCAAATGAAAGCCGCCATCGTCGCGCGACCAGGGGCCGATATTTCTGGGTTCCTGTCCGCGATCTCGACCGGGCTTGAGAGGAACGGTGTCGGCGTTACCGTAACCGACAACGAACTCGATGCGCGCGACCACGATTTCGCGGTCTGCTGGGGCTGGCGCAGGGGTCGCGCGCTGAAGCAATCGGGCCATCACGTGCTGGTCGTCGAACGCGGATATCTGGGCGACCGGTTCCATTGGACCTCGCTGGCTTGGGATGGCCTGAACGGTCGCGGCCGGTTCTGCCTCGATGAAATTCCGCCGCTCGATCCCGCAAGGCGCGCGATCATGGTGGATACGCTGAAGCCCTGGCGCGGCGGCGTCGGTAAAAACATCGTCATCATGGGGCAGGTTCCCGGCGACGAAAGCCTTCAGGGCCGCGACCTCGGGCCATGGTATCTGGCGCAGGCGCGCGCGGCATCGGATCGGTTCCATCTGCCGGTTGTTTTGCGGCCTCACCCAATCGCGGTGCAGCGCAGGCTGCACACTCCGAGCGGGGTTCCTGAAATCGCGGCATCACTCGACGCCACGCTGCAACAGGCGGCGGCAGTCATCACTTTCAACAGCAACTCCGGCGTCGATGCCTTGATGGCCGGCGTCCCGACCGTGGCGACCGATCCAGGCTCGATGGCTTGGGGAATCGCCGCGCCGTCTATCGACGCCATCCGCCTGCCGGCACCGGAACCTGACGGCCGCACGGCATGGGCCGCACGCCTCGCGTGGTGCCAGTGGTTGCCGGAAGAACTCGCCGCCGGTGGGTGGTGGCAACGGATGCAGACCGCCCTTCATTAAGGAAGCCAATTCATGGCCCTGGTCCTCTACACCGCGCCGATTGCGGAACCGATCAGCTTGACCGAAACAAAGGCGCATCTCCGCGTCGACAACACCGATGAGGACACGCTGATCACCGGCCTCATTGCCGCCGCCACTGCGTTCCTGGACGGTAAGGACGGCATGCTCGGGCGCTGTCTCGTGCCCCAGACCTGGGACTATTACCTCGACGCCTTCCCCGCCGACGGCATCATGGTCCCGTTGGCGCCGCTTCTCAGCATCACGAGCATCACCTACACCGACGCGGCCGGCGATACTCAGACGGTTTCAGCCGCCGATTATGACGTCGATACTGCATCGGAACCCGGCCGGATCGTGCCGGGCGATGCCGGGTGGCCGTCGACCCTCGACGTGGTGAATGCCGTCAAGATCCGGTTTCGCGCCGGATACGAAGGCGATGAGGATGCCAGCCCGGCAGGTGCCACCGGCGTCCCTGCCGCCATCAAGCTCGCCATGAAACAGATGATCGGGCACTGGTTCAATGCCCGGGAATCCGTGGCGCTTGGCGTCTCCGTGGCAGATGTTCCGCAGACCGCCAACATGCTGCTGACGCCCTATCGCATGCACTGGTGCGCCTGATGCGCGCCGGGCAACTTGATCGCAGGCTGTCATTCCTGACGGTCACCGAGACGCAGGACGCCAGCGGCGGACCCGTCGAATCCGTGGCGGTTTCGTTCACTGTCTGGGCCAAGAAAGCCGACCTTGCCGCACGGGAATTCATCGCAGCGGCACAGACGAATGCTGAGATCACCACGAAATTCCTGATCAGGTTCCGCGCCGGGATCACCCCGCAGATGCGGTGCCGCTACAAGTCGACCGATTACGACATCGTCGGCGTCCAGGAAACCATGATCGGGCGTAACGACGGGCTGGAAATTCTGGCGAAGGCGAGGGTGTGATGAAACTGATCCTGAAGCGGATTCAAAATCAAGCCCACCAATTCGCGCTTCACACCGAAGATGGCCGGCGCCTCCCGCAGCAATACAGCACTTCGCTCGTGAGCAAGCCTGACGATGTGACGCGCCTGATCGTGGAATTCATCGTCGACAAGGGCGGTAATATCATCGTTGAGGATGGCGATGGCGCTTAAGTCGAGCCGCGTCGGCGGCTTTGCCGAAGCCAGCAAGCTTCTGAAGCAGCTTCCCGAGAAGATCGAGAAGAGGGTCGTTCAAGCCGCTGTCACCGCCGGGGCAAGAGAGATTCGCAAGGCCGTCAAGGCAGCGGCGCCGGTCGGCAAGGAACCGTCCGACGCATCGGCACAGTACGGTCGCCTGAAGCAGAATATCCGCGTCATCCGCCTGAAGCGGGTCCCGCGCGGATCCAAGGGCGCCAGGGTTTGGACCTTCCATGCGTTCTGGGGCTATTTCCTGGAATTCGGCACGAAGCGCCAGCCGGCCCGGCCGTGGTTTGAGCCGGCCGTGGCATCGGCGACATCGGCCGCACTCGACAAGATGAAATCGGCCCTGGTGAAGGGTATCGAGCGCGAGGCCAACAAACTCGCGAACCGGCTCGGCGTCAAGAAGTCACGATAGGAACAATCCGATATGGCAACGCTCGGCGAAGCGGTGGTGGCGCTGCTTACCGCCGGGTCACCCCCTGCCATCACGGCGCCACTTTTCGCCGGCCGCGCGCATCACAGCACAAGGGCGCCGTTCGTCATCTATCAGCAGCCGGGCCGCGACGGGTTCGCCGACACGCTCGACGGCGCCGGCTCGCTTGTCCAGAAAACGATCCAGATCGACAGCTACGCCACGACCTATCACGCCGCGCACGCGCTGGCTGACCAGATCAGGGCGACGCTCAACGGCTACCGCGGCACGGTTTCGGTTGGGGCTGCGTCGCCGCAAGCCACGATCCGCATCGCCGCTATTCGCTGCATCAACGAAATCGACATCGCGGAAGACCAGACCGACCCGAAGGAATTCCGGGTCCTGCAGGAATACCTCGTCACCTTCGCCGAAAGCTAAGGCGTCACCCGTCACCCGCCAACCACTGAGCCCACCCACAATCCAGCTTCAAGGAGCCTCTTGTCATGTCCGCAGCCCTCGAGACCCAAGGCACGAAACTCTACATCGGCAACAACGCCTCGCCGATCGTCTACACCCAGGTGAAGGAACTGGTCAGCTTCCAGGCCTTCGACGGGTCAGCCAACGAAATCGACACGACCTCACTGGATTCCACCGCCAAGGAATTCCTGATGGGCCTGCAGGATTTCGGGCAGTTCGCCGGCGAGTTCAACTGGCTGCCGGAAGATACCGGCCACATCGCGATGCGCGCCGCCAAGGCCGCCCGCACGATCACGCATTTCCGCCTCACCATGTCGGACACCTCAAAGTTCGAGTTCGATGGCTACGTGCTCTCAGCCCCGGTCAGCGGCGGCGTCGACGCCAAGATGGATGGCGGCTTCACCATCCGCATCACCGGTACCGTTACCTTCACCGCTGCCCCGTAATTCGAAGGGTTTCCCGCATGAACTCCGCGCATACCGGCGAGGTCGACGTCGATCTCGGCGGCGAAAAACTCACCATCGTGTTCACGCTTCGCGCCCGCTCCCAGATCAAAACCGCGTTCGGCGACAAGGCGACACTCTCCGCCCTGCTGTCTGGCGAAGATCCGGAAGCGTTCGCGAAGCTGCTGGCGATCGGCCTTGCCAAGCATCATCCCGGCATGACGGCGGATGTGCTGCTGGATATGTCGATCCCGCTGGAACCGACCCGCATGGCCGTGCTGCAGGCGCTGAACTACTCGATGTTCGGCCCCGGCGGCCCGCCCAAGGCCACCAAAAAGAAGGCCGACGCAGAGGAAAACCCTCAGTAGCCGAAGGCGATGAGATCGAGGCCTGGCTGAAACTCTGCCCGGTCATCGGTCTACAGCCTTCGGAGTTCTGGAGCCTCACGGTCTGGCAGCTGTCGGTCCTGGCTGGCGCGGCTTGGGATCGCGAACACCGCGCGCATCAACGCGCCGCTTGGTCCGCCTGGCACACCGCGGCACTCGGGCGCGCGAAGCGATTGCCGAAACTCAAAGAGTTCATGGACCCGTCGAAGCCGAAGAAGGGCATCGACGAAGGCGAGATCAAGGCCGCTTTCGGCGTGATCATCGAGAAGCAGAAAAGGGCGAAAGCCAGTGGCAAAGATCGCTAACCTCAGTGCCGATCTCGTTGCCAATACGGCAACCTTTGAGGCCGATCTGAAGCGTGCCGACCGGGCGCTGAACAGCAGCCAGGCCCAATGGAGCCGGTCGCTGGCCAAGGTCGACGCGCAGTTCGGCAGCCTTGGCGGCGCCGTGGGTGGCGTCACCTCCGGCATCTTCTCATTGAAGGGCGCTCTCGGTTCCCTGGCTGGGGCTGTGGGCATTTCCGCCATCACCACGATGGCCAAGGAAGCTTTTGACGCCGTCGGCGGCTTGGGCGAGCTCGCCAGCCAACTCGGCATCTCGACCGACACCCTGCAGTCGTTCAATTATGCCGCCACGCAGACCGGCCTCGGCGCCGAGCAGATGCAGGCCGCCATCGCGCGCCTCACCCGCACGGTCGGCGATGCGGCCAGCGGCTCGAAATCCGCGATCGAAAGCTTTGCCAACCTCGGCGTCAACATTCTGGACGCTGGCGGCAATGTTCGCAGCACCGATGACATCATTCGCGACGTGGCGGACAGCCTCGCCAACATCAAAGACCCAGCCGCGCGCGCCGCCGCTGCCGTCGACCTGTTCGGCAAGGCCGGGCAGAAGATGCTGCCTTTCCTCGAAAACGGCGCCGCCGGGATTGATGACCTCATCGGCAAGGCCAAGGAATTGGGCCTCGTTTTCGACAGCGAGACCATCGCGAATGCCGACGCCGTCGCCGACAGCATGGCGGCCTTGGGTCTGGTCCTCAAGACCGAGCTTTACAGCGCCATCCTGACGGTCGGCCCGGCACTCCTCGAATTCTTCAAGGATATCAGCGACGGCCTGCAGCGGTCGAAGCAGCAGATCGCCGACTTCAAGGCGTTCCTGGCGACCTTCGACTCCGATTCCCCGGCCAACCAGATCCAAGGCGCTCTTGACGAAATCGCGCAGAAAACGGCGCGGTTCAACCAGGATCAGGAGACTGGCTATAACCTCTACCCAGAGGAAGCCTATAACGCCGACATCAAGCGGCTGAACGATTTCATTGCCCAGGTAAAGGGCGAGGTCGCTGGCTCCGCCGTCGAGGCTGGTCGCCGCACTGGCGCCGGCACCGCCCTAATGTTCCCAAGTGCCGGGACATCGAACCCCAAGGCCACGGAAACCGGCACCACCAAGAAATCCCCAGCCGAGGTCCAGGCCGAGAAGCTCGCCAAAACGATCGCCGATCTGCAGCTTCAGGTCGATACCTTCGACATGGGCGAGGTCGATACCAAGATCGCGGAGGCGATGGCCGGCATCGATCAGTCTCTGCCCGGCACCAAGGAATCCGTCACCGCGATCAGCAGCCTCATTCAGCAGCTTGGGCTTCTGAAGCAGGCGCGCGATGCCGATGCCGCGGATGTTGCCGAATATGACCGCATCATCGCCGAGACGGACGCCGCCTGGCAGAAGCGGGTCGCCGATGGCAAGGCGATCATGGAATCTGTCCGGACGCCGGCTGAGGAATACGCTGCGACGCTTGAGACGATCAGGGTCGCCCTGGCCGCCGGCACGATCACCCAAGAGGATTTCAACCGGAAGCTCGACGAGGCTCAGGAAAAGCTCAAAGAAGCCGAGGGTACCGGCTTCGACTTTCGCGAAATGGCCGACGAAGCCGCTGGCGCTCTGGCCTCCGGCATCACCGACGCTGTATTCGAAGCCGACAACCTCAACGAGGCCTTGCTCGAGATCGTCAAGACGCTTGGCAAGATGGTCATGCAGAAATTGCTGCTGAAGGCCTTCGATGTCGGGCTCGACGCGATCTTCGGTGAATCCGCGACCGGCGGACCGGAAGGCGGCTTGACCCTGGTCGGCGAACGTGGCCCGGAGCTTCTCAACCTGCCGGCTGGGTCCTATGTCACACCGGCCATGTCAGCGCCCGGCATGATGGGCCAGCGGGTCGCCTCATCGAACATCGGCCCGGCCGGCGGCATCGTGGTCAACGCGCCGATCACGATCGAGGGCAGCGCGGGGACGCCAGCCCAGAATGAGGATCTGGCCACCAAGATGCAGGACCGTCTTGAGCGTGCCGTCCGCGCGGCGGTGGATGAGCGGCTCGGCGATCAGCAGCGCAGTGGCGGCATGTTGAACCCAGGGATGGGTTTCTGATCATGGCATTCGATACCTGGGCGCCGCTGGCCGTTCCGCAGCTTGGCAGCAATTTTACCGAGGACGAGACCGTTCTTGAGGCCACGTTCGGCGACGGCTATGCGCAGATCGTGGCCGACGGCATCAATGCGCAGTTCCAGGGTGGTGACCTCACCTGGAACGGATTGACGCCCACCCAACTCGATGACCTCCGCGACTTCTGGGCCGATCACGGCAAGACGAATCCGTTCTACTGGACCGTGCCGGACGAAGCCAGCCCACGGTTGTGGCGCTTCTCGTCAGCCCTGAAGCGTCAATCCCTTGGCGGCGACATCTTTGCGGCCTCGGTCCAGATCAAGCAAGCCTTCGACCTCGACTGACAACCACCAACGAACCCATGGAAAAATCATGACCCATATCGTCCGCGATCTTTCCACGCATTCCGACCGCCTGGAGCGATGGATCGGTGCCGCCGATGTTGATCGGATATCGACTTCGATGCGCGGCGATGATCGGGACAGACCCCGCTGGTACGGGCCGCCGATTGGCGTCGGCAACCTTCCCGGCAAGGTCTACGCAACATCGGATGGAGACTTCATTGGCAAGATCAATGGCGGTCAGTTTTCTAATCTGGCTGACTACCAGCTTGACCGCCTTGTCCATCGCTATAAGCGTTGGCAGCGGAGGCAGCGTCGTGGCGTAGTTCTGGGCGCAGGGTTCGCCTCGCTCTCCGACCTGATTTCCGAAGCTACCGCAGGCGCCAAACGGCGCATTTTCAACTTCCAGAAGGCCGGCCCGACCGGTGTTGTCGGCTCCTGTCACAGCCTGTGGCGGGTCGGTTCCTGGCCGGCGGCTGGTGGTGCCGGCGCCGCCGCTCCAGGCGGCACGGCACATGTTGACGGCGATACCGGGGCATTCCCATTCTCCAACCCGACTGGTGGCGACACGCAGCATTTCGTGCGCGGCGACATCACGTCTTCGTTGGCGAGTTGCCTGCTGCTTTATGACCGCATCTTCTCGGTCGCAAAGACAATCAACAGCACTTCTAATGAGTCGGTGACCGGGGTCCCGACCCGGTACCAATCCAGCACGCCGGCGGACGCCGACTATGCCGGCGGAAATTTCCTGTTCATGGAAGTCGGCGCCACCGCCTACGCCAACACGGTGCACAATTGGGGCGTCGCGGGTTCGTCAAACGAATGCCTTTACCGCAACCAAGCCGACACCGACAATGCCATCATGCCGGTCCTTGCCGGCAACCCCGGGGCGGTCGCCACGATTGCCGACCGTCTTGATATGCCGAACGGGACGTGGTTTGCGCCACTGGCCACGGGCGACACCGGCATCAAGGATCTGGCGCAGATGCGCTGTTCCGCCTTGGTGGCCACGGGCGCCCTCAACTTCGTCATTGGCCATCCCATCGTTTGGATGCCGTCGCCGATGGTCAATACCGGCTCGATCATCGACGGGATCAATTCCGCGTTCAACCTTGCGCGCATATTCGACGACGCCTGCCTCGCCTTCCTGGAAATCCAGCGGGCGGCGACCGGTGCCGTGACCTATTCGGGGCAGATCACGACCGTGGCGGGATAACAGGGCATGCCGGTCTTTAGAAACGGCAAAGCGTTTTCCGCCGCGCAGTTCCAATGGGCGCCGACGCTCACACAGCATGATCCGGCGCCACCGATCACGATCAATAGCCCGGCTTCCGCCCCGTCGTCCGTGGTGGCGCGGCTTGTGGCGATGTTCCGTATGAGGAGAGTTTAATGGCGCGCTGGCTGAGGCAATCCACTTCGGTAGATGTGCCGATTGGGCCGTTTCTGGATTCCACCGACGGCGTCACCCCGGAAACCGGCTTGACCATCACCCAGCCAGACATCCGCCTGAAAAAGAATGGTGGCGCATGGGCACAGAAGGCGGCAGCGCAGACCTTGAGCCATGAAGAGAACGGCTTCTATGAGGCCACCCTCGACGCCACCGATACCAACACACTGGGCCTGATGCGCCTCGCTGTCTTCGAGTCCGGCGCCGCGCCGGTCTGGGAGGATTTCTTTGTCCTGCCGCCCAATGTCTATGACAGCCTGGTCGCCGGCAGCGACACCCTCGATACCACTGTCACCGCCATCGGCGCCGGAGTGATCACGGCGGCCGCCATCGCCACGGATGCGATCGACGCCGATGCCGTCGCCGCGAATGCCGTCACCGAGATCCAATCCGGCCTAGCCACAGCCTCGGCCCTCACCACAGTCGAGGGCAAGATCGACACCATCGTCACCAAAGTGGATTCGATCCTGGTCGATACCGGCACCGATATCCCGGCAACGCTGGTCACCATCGGCAGCTATCTCGACACCGAAATTGCCGCGATCAAGGCGAAAACCGACAATCTGCCCACCGATCCGGCCGATGCGTCGGATGTGGCGGCTGCTGTCGCGGCAATCCTGACAACCGCGATGACCGAATCCTATTCGACGGATGGCAGCACCGTCACGGTGGCCCAGGCGCTCTATGAGTTGCTGGCCATTGCCCAGGAAAAGTCCATCACCGGCACCACGATGACGGTGAAGAAGCGCGACGGCTCGACCACCGCGCTGACGCTGACGCTCAATGATGCCACCACCCCAACTGCCGTGACGCGGTCTGCCTGATGACGATCGCGGCTCTTGTCAGGGGTGGATTGGGAGGACCCCCGGCCTTCCTGCTGACCGGCGGCCTCGACCTTCCGCCCGAGACAACCCCGATCACCAAGGCCCTGCAATCCACCGCCCCCGGTCCCTATGTCGTGATGTATGAGCTCGACCTCACATCAAAGGGCGGAACCGTCCAGCGCTTCACGCCGATGGTGCGGAACGACGGCGCCGCTTCCGCCATGTCGCCGGTCATCTTTGACGGCAACAGCTACACGCCGATTCCGATCGAGGCCAAGGGCTTCGAGAAATCCGCCAAGGGCCAGCTTGCCAGGCCGACGCTCTCCATCAGCAACGTCACCAATATCATCACCCAATTGCTGCGGGATTTCGACGGTCTGCGCGGGGTGAAGATCCGCCGCATCAGGACATTGGCGCAATATCTCGACGGCGGCGCCAGCCCCGATCCCGGCCAGGTCCTGCCGGTCGAGACCTACATCATCGCCCGGAAGACCCAGCACAACCGGCAGTCGGTCGAATTCGAGTTGCGCGCCGCCATCGATATCGAGGGCGTCGTCATTCCGAAGGGGAACCTGCTCAGATCGTGTCAGGCGCGCTACCGCGTCTGGGACGCGACCGCCGAGGAATTCACCGTCGCCGACTCAACCGTGGCCTGCCCCTATGACGGCGCCAGCTATTTCGACATCAATGACCAGCCGGTCGCGAACCCGGCGCAGGACAAGGCCAGCAAGACGCTGGGCTGCTGCCGAGCCCGCTTCGGTGAAAACGCCGTGCTGCCGTTCGATGGCGAACCCGGCGCGGCACGGGCGCGGTAGTGAGCATGTTCCCGGCCTCAGTCACAGCCGCTGCGCAAGCGCATGGTGTCGCGGAATACCCGCGCGAAGCGGCCGGGCTGGTGGTCGATGGGGCCTATCTGCCGTGTGCCAACCTGTCGCCGAACCCGGAGAAAACATTCGAGATCGACGGCGATCTGTTTCTCAAATACCGCGGCCGGATCGAGGCGCTGATCCATAGCCATCCGGACTGGTGGCCGGTGCCATCCGAAAAGGACATGCGGCAGCAGCTGGCAATGGATGTGCCGTGGGGCATCTACAATGTCGCAAAGGCAACCGGCAAGACATCCGCCGATCCGGTGACTTTCAGCCCGGTCGTCTGGTTCGGCCGACAGGTGCCGAAAGGCCCGCTGATCGGTCGCGGTTTCATGCACGGTTTTACCGACTGCCTGAGCGAGATCGAGGATTATCACGCCCTGCAAGGGATCAAGCTGCCCCCGAGCCCGCGCAGTTGGGAATGGTGGCTGGACAGCATCGATGACGACGGCACCCCGGTACCGGCCAAGGATTTCTACCGCGACCTCTATGAGCCCTATGGGTTCGAGCGGATCGACGGGCCTGCGCCTGGCGCCGTGTTCATGGTGGCGATGGGCGAATTGCCGGACGGGCGGTCGATCACGACACCGAACCATGCCGGCATCTATCTCGGCAATCACCGCATTCTGCACCATCTGACCCGCCGCAACCCGATCGACTTCACGCGGAAATCGGCCCGGCAATCGCTCTCGCATTGGACGCCATTCTTCAACGCGCCACCCATCTGGGTCCGGCATCGTGACCTCAAAACCAAGGGGCTCATCGAGATCACATGACAGCCATTTACCTTCACGGGGCCGCCGGGCAGATGTTCGGCGGCCCTTTTCATTTGGATGTTCGCAGCCCGGCCGAGGCCTTCCATGCGCTCTGCCGCATGAAGAAAGGCTTCCGGGAGTTCATCGGTTCCGCCGACTGGCGCATCATCAAGGGCCGCACGAAATCCGCCGTGCGCGAAGGCCGGGACTGCGCTGAAGAGGAATTGCCGCTGGGCTTTGGCCGCACGGCCGAGATGCACGTCATCCCGGTGATGTCCGGTGCAGGCAAGGGCAAGGGCATTGGCAAGATCGTGGCCGGGGTGGCGATCATCGCGCTCGGCATCCTGACCGGTGGTGTTGGTCTGGGTGGCGCTGCCGCTGGATTTGGTGCAGCAGCCGCGGCCGGTGCGACGGTCGGGATCTCGGCAACATCATTCGCCCTGGCGGGCATCTCGATGATCTTGGGCGGCATCAGCCAGATGCTTTCAGGCAACCCCAAGGCCGCCAAGGTCGACAGCCGAGAAGATTCGACCCAACGCACCAACACCCTGTTTTCCGGGCCGGTGAACGTCGGTGAGCTCGGGCAGACGCGGCCGGTTGTCTATTCGGATGATCGCGGCGTCCTGGTCGGGACCGTGGTCGGTTCGGCCGGCCTTTCCGTCGAGCAGATCCCCGTCACATGACCGTGATGCGCCGCGCCCTCCGGCCCTCATTGCTGCCGTCGCATCGGCCGCTCAAGGAATCCCTGCTGCCGCCACGCATCACCGGCGCCAAGGGTGGCGGCAAGGGTGGCGGCAAGAAGCAGAAGGCGTCGGTTGTCGAGGATGATTCCGTCCGCTCGAAATCCATTGCCCGCATCATCGACATCTATTCCGAGGGCGAGACCGGCGGCCTCCTGACCGGCGATGCTAAGTCGATCTACATCGTCGACGGCACGTCGGTTACGCCGGTCATGAACGATGATGGCAGCCTCAATTTCGAGGGCATCACCTTCGTCGAGCGCACCGGCACGCCGGACCAGGCCTATGTGTCAGGCTATCCGGCCGTCGAGTACGAATCCACCGTCGGCGTCGAGTTCAAGACTGCTTCTCCCGTTAGCCGCACCATTGACGATCTCGACCTCGATGCCGTCCGCGTCAAGATCAGAATTCCGCAGATCTATGTGGTCGACGGCAGCGGCGACATCCGCCGGACACGCCTGCAGTTTGCGATCGACCGCATGCCGGATGGCGGCAGCTTCACCGAGATCATCTCGGCCGACATCACGGAAAAGAGCGAAAGCCCCTACGAACTCGAATACCGGATCGAACTGCCGGCAGGCGAGGGGCCCTGGACGATCCGCTGTCGCCGCATCACGACCGATTCCACGGCGAAGCGGGTCTGCGACAGCTACTGGTCGAGCTTTACCGGCGTTATCGATGCCAAGCTCAGCCGCCCGAACACGGCCTATATCGCCCTTGCCGTCGATGCGCAGCAGTTCGCATCCGACAACATTCCCGGCCGCGCCTACAAGGTGCTCGGCATCAAGATTGAGGTGCCGACCAATTACGACCCGGTCACCCGCGTCTATGAAACGACCGGCCCAGGCACCACGGGCGGCATCTGGGACGGCACGTTCAAGCGCGCCGTCTGCGGCAACCCGGCCTGGGTTCTGCGAGATCTGGTCACCAACAAGCGTTACGGCTGCGGCGATCATATCGACGCCACTCAGGTCGATAAGTGGACGCTCTACGAAATCGCCCAGTATTGCGACGAAATGGTTGACGACGGAAAGGGTGGCACCGAACCCCGCTATGTGATCCGCACCCAGATCAACAGCCAGGAATCGGCCTATTCGGTCCTGCAGGCCGTGGCATCGGCTTTCCGTGGCTACGTCTATTGGGGTGCCGGCGATCTGCCGCTGACCTGTGGGCAGGACCGACCTGCCGATGTCACCAAGATCTATGGCCCCGGCAACGTCATCGGCGGCATCTTCAACCGCGAAGAGGTCGACGTCCTCGCCCGCCATACCGTGGCGCTGGTGACCTGGAACGATCCGGATGACGGCCACAAGCCGGCCGTCGAGATGGTCACCGACGACGAAGGCCTGCAGGATCTCGGCTGGAAACCGATCCAGGTCGCGGCGTTCGGCTGCGACGATCAGGGCCGCGCGCATCGCCTCGGCAAATGGATTCTCGATACCGAAAAGAACGAAGGCGAGACCGTCACCTTCACCGTCGGGCTGTTCGACGCCGATGTCGTGCCGGGTGAAATCATCCATATCTCGGACCCCGTCATGGCCGGGTTCCGGGGTTACGGCCGCATCGTTTCCGGCACCACGACATCAGCCACCATCGATGCCGCGGTCGATCTCATCTTCGGCGAAGCCTACACGCTCACCATCGTGCTGGCCGACGGCTCCCTGTCGGCCGAAATCCCGCTCACCAATGCGGCCGGCTCGGCAACAGTGCTGACCTGGACCACGCCGCTTGGCACGGCCCCCGCCGAAAACCATGGCTGGATCGTCTCATCCGCCGTCGCGGAGCCGGAGCCCTGGCGCGTCATCAAGATCGCCGAAACCGACAAGCACCTCTTCGAGATCACGGCGCTGCGCCACGATCCGACCAAGTATGCCCGCGTCGAGCAGGGCATCAACCTGCAGCCGGCCAGCTATTCGCTGCTGCCGAGCGGCGCCTTGAAGGCCCCGAAGAATCTCAGCGCCACCGGCTACATCTTCCAGAACGGCGCCTCACCCCTGGTCAACGGCCTGTTCAGTTGGACGCCGCCCACCGATAGCCGGGTCACCGGTTATGAGATCAACGTCCAGTTGCCGGGCGATGACGCTTATTCGGTCTCGGCGATCACCGAAGAGGTTTCCTTCGTGGTCGAGAATATCGCGACCGGTGACGTTGGCTTCCGCGTCCGCGCCCTGAGCGGCGCCATGCGGTCGGCATGGGTCGAGTTCACCGACTATCTGACCCCGCTTTCGGAACGGCCGGCGCAGGTTGAAAACTTCACCTGCACCGTGCTGAGCGACGTGGCGACGCTGCGCTGGGATACCGCCGTCGATTTCGACATTGCCTATTACCAGATCAAATTTCAGCCCGTCTTGACCGGCGCAACCTGGGAATCCGCCATCGATCTCGAGCCGGCGGCGCAAGGCCCGCGCCAGGATGTGGCGGCGATGGTCGGCACCTATCTCATCAAGGCCGTCGATATCCTTGGCCAACCCGGCATCACCGAAACGACTGTGGTCAACCGCAGCGGCGGCCTCAGCTATTTCAACGTCGTCGAGACCATCACGGAAGATCCAGGCTTCTCCGGCACCAAAACGGACGTGGTCTTCGATATCCCGCTGGACGGCCTCATTCTGGACGGTGCCGCCACCACCGGCACCTATGAGTTTGCCACGGATATCGACCTCGGCGCGGTCTTTACCAGCCGCATCACGGTCAGCATGACGGTTGGTGGCGTCAACCAATACGCCGACTTCTTCGAGCCGGCCGACTTCTTTGCCGTCGAGGATTTCTTTCAAGCGGCGTCGGGTTCCTGGTCGGTCGAACTGCAGGCCCGCACCACACTGGACGATCCAGCAGGCAGCCCGGTGACCTGGACCGCGTGGCTGCCGCTGATGATCGGCGACCTCACCTTCCGCGGCGCCGAGTTTCGATTGATCCTCAACAGCTTCGCCGAAGGCGTGACGCCGCTGGTGACCGCGCTATCGGTGACGGTCGACATGCCGGATCGCAGCGTCAAGGTCATCAACGCGACGATCCCTGTTACCGGCTACACGCTGGTCATCGATCCGCCGATGAAGGAATCGCCGCTGGTCAGCTTCACCCCGCGTGATTTCGCGACCGGCGATTACTTCCTCATCACGTCGGTGTCTGCCAGCGGATTCACCGTCACTTGCTACGACAGCACAGACACCGCCATCGAGCGGCACGGCGACCCAGAGGCCAAGGGCTGGGGTCTCGAAGCCTGATCCAGGCCCACCGAATCAAGGAAATGACATGAGCCAAGCCAACGCCATCCCGCAATCCGGGCCGCAGGATCCTGCCGTCATGGCCGATGCGATGCAGGACGCTATCGACGCCATCAACTCCGGCCATCTCGGCGCGTCACGGCCATCCTATGCCGTCGAAGGTACGTTGTGGCTGAAAGAAGTCTCATCGACCATCGACGAGATCTACGTCTACGACGGCACCAACGACATCCTGCTTGGCTATTTCAACCCGACCACCCACGCGCTCACCAACTGGTCGCTGGCCGATAATCAGGTCAGCCTGGCCAAGCTGGCGCAGGTGGCGACGGCGCGCTTTCTGGGTCGCACGACATCGGGCACCGGCAACGTCGAGGCCATGACGGCTGCGGAAGCCACGGCGCTGCTCAATGCCTTCGTCGGCGACAGCGGCAGCGGTGGCACCAAGGGCCTGGTCCCGGCGCCGGCCAGCGGTGACGCGGCGGCCGGGAGATTCCTCAAGGCCGACGGCACCTGGGATGAGCCGCCCTCCGGCCTCGATCCTGGCACCATCATGGACTTCGGCATGGATACCGCGCCGGCGGGCTGGCTGGCCTGTTACGGCCAGGCGGTCAGCCGCGCCACCTATGCGGCGCTCTATTCGGCGGTCGGCGACACATGGGGTGCCGGCAATGGGTCGACGACATTCAATGTCCCTGACCTTCGTGGCCGCGTTCGCGCGGGCTGGGACAATATGGGCGGCGCATCTGCCAATCGCCTCACCAATCCGGCCAGCACCACGGGCGGCATTGATGGCGATACCTTCGCCAATACCGGCGGTTCCGAGACGCACGCGCTGACCTCGGCACAGAACGGCGCCCACACCCACACCGGCGGCGTCTCCGGGACGTTCAACGAGGGCGCAAGCACCAACAGGACGGGCGGCACCTCCGGCAATACCGGCTCATCCGGCACCGGCGATGCCCACAACAACGTCCAGCCGACCGCCATCGTGCTGACCTGCATCAAGACCTGAAGGATATCCCATGCAATTCCGCATCGATCCTGTTGCCGGTACCGTCGAGATCGGCGCCCGGACCATCGCCATCGACCTCTCCGGCTTCGATCCCGCCATCGCCGATGTCCGCTGGTTCGGCACGGCTGGCCTGGTGACCTACAAGGAAGGCGGCGATGAAGACGGTCCCGCCGTCGCGCGAATTACCTCGGCGGCGCCCTATCAGGGCTTCGTCGATGCCGCGCAGGCCGCGATCACGGCTGAGGATACGCCGATCCCACCGACGCTCGACGATCACAAGGCATCGGCAGCGGCCTATATCGATTCCGAGGCTGGCCGCGCGCGGGCGCGGTTCATCACGGTGGCCCCGGGCCAAGAGATGACCTATCTCGAAAAGGTCACGCAAGCCCGCGCGTTCGGCGCCGATCCCGATCCAGATGTTGAGGATTATCCGCTGATCTATGGCGAGATCGGCATCACGGGCGAGAGCGCTGTCGAGGTCGCCGGGGTCATTCTCGGCCGCTACGCGCAATGGCAACAGATCGGCGCCGTCATCGAGGCAATGCGCCTGACGGCCAAGCGCGACGTTGCCGCCGCCGAAGACGCTGAAGCAATCCTCGCCATCCTTGAGGGCCTCACCTGGCCGCAGCCGTAACCACCCACCTCGCATAGGAGCCTGCCATGACCCGCTTTCTGTCGGCGTTATTTGTGCTTGCCTGCTTCGTGATGTTCATCGGTGTGACGATGCCGAGGGCGGAAATCCCGACCGGTGGGGCGATGCGCCATGCCAAGGATGAGATCATTGCGGCGAATGCTGCTGACGGCATCAAGTTCCGCAAGCTGACGGACGAGGCATCGAAGGCACTGAGCGGTCGCTTTGAGAAGGCTGGCGTTCTGGTCGGCCGTAGCTACATCGTGTTCTGGTCGGACAACTCACCGGTTGCCGCCATCGCGATATTTGACGAGCACAACTGCTTTGCCGGTTGGGCGGCAGGTGGTCGCGACAGGACGCTGAAGATAATCGGAGTTGATGCATAGGGCGCCGGGTCATGGCCGACCTCGACCCGAAGCTCCGGGAGTACGCGACCGATCGACAGTGGGAATTGCTGTCCGCGCTTGTCGAGCATGGCAGTGAGCGGAAGGCAGCAGCCGCGCTTGGGGTGGCTAAGTCGATATTTCATTCCATCAAGAGAGCCGTTGCAGCCAAGGCATCGCGGAGCGGGTACAGTCCGGACCACAATTTCATCCATCCGGTGCCGGACGGCTTCAAGCTGGCCAACCTGACGCAGCACTACGTCGACGGCGAACTGAGGCAGCAGTGGATCAAGCCGAGCCTGGACGCCGAGCGGCAACACGAAATGTTCATGGCCGCCATCGATGCGATGACGTCCGCGGCGCCCAGGATCAAGCCAACGAAGGGGCCAGCGGTCAGCACCGACGCGCTCATGGCTTGTTACCCTGTGGGCGATCATCACCTAGGCATGATGGCGTGGCGCGGGAAACCGTGACGCCGAAGCGCGCATTGGAACTTGCGGCCGATCTGGTGACGGCTGCGCTGTTGTCGAGCAAGAAGGATGACGACCATGGCTGAGGGGGTTTGAGATGGCTGGCGATCTTGACGAGCAAAGCGAGGCCATTGGCGGCCTCCTGGTCGGCTTCCTGAACCTGGAGCGCGCCCTCACCGAACACAGCAGGCGCGACGAAGAATACCGTCGCGAGCGCGACCGCAAAGACGATCATTTCAGAACCACCGCGCTAGCCGCACTCGCCAAGCTCGATGCTGTTGTCATGGGTCACGACGATCACGAAAAGAAGATCGAGAGCCTTGAGGCCAGCCGGAGCCGGTTGCGTGGCGCGCTTGCCGCTATCGGCACGGCCGGGACCGCCATCGCGACCGGGGCCACGATCTTCATTCAATGGATCACGTCGCCGGGCAGCGGCCAATGAAACTGCGCGTCAAGGTCATCAGCATGGCAACGGCCGGGATGGGTGCCGCTGCGATTGCCACAGCCGTTCTGCAACCATTCGAGGGCCGGGAATACCACGCCTATCAGGATCCGGTCGGCATCTGGTCGATCTGCGACGGCGCCACGACGAAGGTTTTGAAGGGTGACTTCGCCGACGATCTAGACTGCGACCGCATGACCGAGCGGGACGTGGCTGTTGCCGATGCGACCTTCGAACGATGCGCGCCCGGCCTTCGCCGCGAAATGCCGGCCTATCGTCGCGCCGCTTTCATCGACTTCATCTACAACGTCGGCCCGGGCGGAACCGGGATCAAAGACGGGTTCTGCCGCCTCAAGAATGGCCGCGAGCCGCGCATGCTGTGGCTGCTGAAGCGAGGCCATCAGGTCGAGGCATGCAAGGAATTTCCGTTCTGGAATAAGCAGAAACTCAAGGGCATCACGGAGCGTCGCGAGGTCGAGCGGCTGGTCTGTCTCGGCCTCATCGTCGAAGGCGCCGGCCATTGGCACGATTGGCGAGGGAGGTGAACCATGGATGAGTTCGAGGACATCTTCGACAGCTGGGCCGATGCGGCGGCGTGGCTGAAGCGCGCCGGGCTGTGGATCGTCGGCGGCATCGTTGGCGTCGCGGTACTGGCCTGGTGGTCGCTGTGACAGACCCATTCACCGCCTATCTCGGCATCAAGGCTGCGCGCGCATGGGTTCCCTATGCCGTTGGCGGCGGGCTTGGCCTCGTGGTGGGGATCGGCATCGCGGTCGCTGCCTGGGTGTGGCAGGGCCGAGAGATCGACAGCCTAGCGGGCCAACTCACTGCCATGACCGATCAGCGGGACACCGCCCGCCAGTCCCGCGACATGGCAGCCGCCGACGCGCAGCGATGGATGGCCGCCAGCGAGGCCCGGTCGCGTGTGATCGAAGCCAGAAATGCCGAGATCGAAGCCCAGCGCGCCGACCTCATCGCCACGGAAATGTTGCTCGATCAAGCCAACGAAGCCGCCGACCGCGAAGCCGCCGACCTCAAAGCCAAGATCCGAACCCTGAAGGAAAAAGCCGATGCGAACCCCGATCAAGTGCGCCCTCTTGGTCCTATCGCTCGTGATGCTGCAAAGCTGCTCCAATCGCGATGAGGCCTATCAGCCGGCGGCAATTCCGCCGCTGGTGGTCAAGGTGCCGACCTTCATTCCTTTGCCGGCGGATGCCACGCGCGCGTGCGCGGAGCCGGAGTTGAGCGAGCCCATCGAAACTGACGTCCAAGCGATCGGCGCCGGTGCGCAGTGGAAGGGCACCAGCCGGTGCAACGCCATGAAGCTGTGCATCATCGGGGAGATCGAGAAGGCGGGTCCGGGGAGTGCCACGGCCGGGATGGCTGCTGAGGTGTGTCGGCAGAGGGTGTGGCCGGAGCCGGCCTCAGTGCCGCAATAGGCAGCTCAGCGCTATCGCCATTGACTGCGGAATTTCGACGGCGCCGGTCATCCATCGATTGATGGTGGACGCATTAACGCCAAGGTCCGAGGCCAGCTTTGTTCGCCAGCCCCGGACCCCGTAACGCTTGATCGCAAGCGGCTTAATCTCGTGCGGTTTCAGTTTCATAGATGAACCGCAGGACTTGTTCCGAGAATCCGTCGATATGGACCCAGGGGCCGTAATCGATGCCGTTCTTTGCGGACGCCACATTGATCATATAACCAAGAGCCACCGGCTCCGGCACTCTATCGTGCGACTGCTCATCGGTGACCACGATCAGCCGGTCATAGCCGATCTTGTTAGCGTGAGCGACTGCCGCCCCGAGATAGGTTCCGCCGTGCGGCTGGCTCAGCCTGATCGCGTCAACCCCAGCCATGCCACGGCGCGGCGGGATTTCCACAATCATATCGGAAAAGCTGAATACCCGCAGCGATTCCGCGTTGATGACCGCAGCCAACCCGCAGGCCGCGTCGATCCGTTTCATATCGGAGCGAGCCGAAAGCGGGGCATCCATCGAGCCGGAAACATCCACCAGGACGACGGTCTTTCCCGGCAGCGTCGGCAGCGCCGAGATCGACGACTGCATGGCCGTATCGAGCCAAGCCTCTGCCCAGGGCGCGTGGCGAGCCGCCGCGATGAAGCGGAACGGCAGCACACGATCAGCACCCTTGCGCGCCAGGATCACATCGCGCACCAAGCCATGATCGACGCCCGCCTCGTTCATGTTGCGGAGATTTCGCAGCACGGCGAGATAGCCGAGATTGCCCTCCTGGATCAAGCGCTCAAAGGTGGCCTTCTTGTCGGCCCCGGCGGAAAGCGCGACCTCCCAGGTATCCGGGCTTTCCAGATTTTTGTCAGCCAGCTTTTTCCACACCGCGGCCTGCTCATCATTGGCCGGTTTCGGGCGGGCAAGGAACATCACGTCGCGGAGCTTGATGGCGCCTTCGCGGTCGTACTTGGCAAGCTGATAGGCGTCGAATTTGCCGAACGCGCGCGCCAGACCCTTCTTCACCTGATTGGAAATCCTGCCCTTCAGTTTGTCCGGCGTGGTGCCGTTGATCTTGGCGTAGATCGCCAGGAACTCCGGCATTTCATCAGCACGGCGGATGACCTTTTCCAGGGTGCGCGAAACCAGATCATCACCGCGAGCCATACCAGCGAGAACGGCGGTCAGATAAAGCGGGGCGTGGCGCAGGTTGAAAGAGGTTCGCGCCTCGATGGCCAAAGCCGAGACGACGCCCGGGGAAACCTTGCGGGCAGTTTCGGCGATGCGCTCGGCAATCGACTGACCGCATTCATAGAACTCGCGCTCGAAAAGGAAGCACGACAGCACTGAGCGGCGAAGCGACTGCTCCGGCGTCATGTGCGCGAACGCGACCCCGCCTTCATGGGTTTCAGCGCGATAGGTCGTCTTGAGATTGGATTTCATGGGTCCTCCTGAATGAGTGACCCGGCATCAGGCGACCCTGTTTGCCGCCTGAGATAGAGCCGGGGAACAAGCGGATGCGGTCTTTCAATGCAAGAAGTAACCGCGCCCTACACCACCGAGCAGATCTGTTGCTGAGGAACAGGCGAGAAACGGTCTGGCTTTCGCCTCTTCGTCCAAAGAAGTAACCGCTCTCTACACCATCAGCGCGACAAGGATTAGTGCATCATGCACCAGTGGTCAAGATGGCTTTTTGCAAATCGCGCCCGAATTATACAGATCCTATGCGCATCCCGACTTCTTTGCATTTTCTGCACGTTACTCACCGCCTGCCAGCCGCTCCCAACTGGTGCCTTTTCGGCACTGGTTGATCCGACGAAGCCGGTGGAGTTTGTGGTGACTATCTGGTCGGTTCACTTTTGACGCGACCTCGCGTATAAGGCTCGCAGGCAATGCCTAGAGGCGCACCGTATGGGCGCCGGCACACATCAGGATTTCGCCATGTCATCAAGCAGTCGATCCATCATTGGAGGGGTGGCCGAGAGGTAAGGCACCGGCTTGCTAAGCCGAAGTCTGCTTGATGAGCAGCGCGAGTTCGATCCTCGCACCCTCCGCCAATCGATCCGGAGGGTGCCGCTAAATGGCTGGCAACTGGTCTCGAAAACCAGGGGCACTCGAAAGGTGCGGGGTTCGATTCCTCCACCCTCCGCCAAGGAAGTGTTGCAGTTGGGGCGCTGGCTGCAAATGGTCGTGTAACAGCGGCTATCACGCAACGAAAGACCCGCTCTGGCCTCACGGCTGGGGCGGGTCTTTTGCTGTTTGGGAGGTTGGGAATCGGTGAGAAAGAGGCGTCCCGCAACCCCAAGGAAACATACTCTCACCCAGGCTTTCGCACCGCTCCCAAGCCATTGATCTGGCGCGCTTGATGCAGTCCGTCCCCGGGCACCAGTGACAAAAAATCCAATTGAAATCACAACATAATTTGCCGGTGAGAAAGTCTCACCGGCAAAAAGTGAGAAAGAATGGCCGTCATTCGTCGGTCAGATCGATGAGCCGCATCGCCGCCCCGGCGAGTTTTTTCCGGTTCACTTTTCTGGTGTATCCGGCCGCCTGTTTCGGCGTCGTCCAGCCGAACATC
>Ga0209174_10000498_pt1 | contig 29608 bp, 30 predicted proteins | sample JI91814BDNA_FD_187505 | JGI IMG/M metagenome (GOLD analysis project Ga0209174, IMG submission 187505) | Wastewater effluent complex algal communities from Wisconsin, to seasonally profile nutrient transformation and Carbon sequestration -... | ecosystem: Engineered > WWTP > Effluent > Algae...
AATGCTGAGTGAGTAATGCGTAATGTTGAATTGGTCGCTTCGGAATCTAACTTCTAGAAATTCTTTTTGAATTTATATATGAATGAATGTTTGCATGGGTTGAAAAGATGCCCATGCGGAGAGTATTGCTCGCCGTTGGGGCATTAAGCATTAACCCTTGACTATTAACAATTATAGTCTGTAAAAATTGCCCGGCGACCCTTATATATGGGAGAAAAAGTATAAGTGATGCATAAAAAGAGGTTTACAAATTCCGAAATGCTTATAATCTGACTGCAATAGTTGCATCCTGAGTTAATTTATGTCGAATGCTCCCAATGTGAAATACAATTCTGATAATGATTTTTACTACTTTTTAGCTGTCTTAGACGACGAGTCGGTGAAGACAACTCTTCTTCATTTCAACCTAACTGAAATCATCAATATGAGTAACCAAATCAAAAAGATTAATTTTGATGAACTTGAAAAAGAAGAAATTGTAGAATTCTTACTTACAACCTTCAATGAAAAATGTTCCACAGACCCGGCTAAGATTCAAAAGATTGGTCAACGCTTTCAAATTACAGACAATGCAATTAACACAGAAAAGAAAAACTTTATCAATACCCTTTTAAAAAATCTAAAGAGTAGAACTCCTAATTTTTACAAAAGCAATATTCGAAACCTCAAAAAGAAAAGAGACTTAAACGAAGAAGATAGCCGCAAGCTCGGCATGAATGAAAGCGCGAATAAATTAATTCACGACAATAAGAAAGAAGTTATTATTATCTTAAAAGCTCTCTATACCTTTAAAAGATTCGAAGCAATTGTGCTTTAAACCAAACGCCTTAAGGCTTCTACAACTTTGACCATTGCGTAGGTGTCCATCTTGCAATATTCGGATAGTAGAGAATAAATAGCATTAACCTCTTCGCTAGATAGTTTCATTATTTTAGATCTAAGAAATTCTAAGTTAGCCATATTTCCATCGTTAATTCCAAGCTCTTTATAATCGAGACCAGTTAATGCTGGTAAGACTGCCTTTAAAGAAGCGCTTCCTTTTTGGTCAGGATGATAGTAGTAAAAGAATTTAAAAGGATCGGATAAGTCTTTGAAGTTTTCTAGAATCGAGGCATACCAATCTGCATACTGTGGAAATAATTCTACAGACTCTCGCAAACATCTTTTCTCAAATGTATCATTATAACAAATAATAGTTCCTTTAGACGAAATGAGTTTTGAAAGCTCAGATAGAATATTGAGCCTTGGATCCTCTTTTCCATTGTCTATGAAGCTGTAATGCTCAAGCGGCAAATCTGGATTATTCTGAACATGCAAGGAATATAAGAAAGGAATATGTTGGTATGGTTTTGTTTTGGGGTATAGCGGTAAAGCGGGATTAATCGTTTCAAAGTCTAAGAAATAAAGTGGATATTGAAATGAATTTACAAAGTCTTTGAGTTTATCATTTTGAATATAAGGAATTTTAGTTCTCTCTGTTTCTATTTGAATTTTTTGAGAGAACGTCAAATCAGGATTATCCGGTATGTCTTTTAGATAGCGAATTCCAGACTTATAAAATTTTAATACTAAATCTCCGCCTTCTCTTAAATTAAAAATATCTCCATCCCCAAGTTCATTCCAGCAGGTCTTAAGGCTACAATTCTTAGGGCTACTACAAGAATATTCCTGCGTAATAGAAGGAGTATCCGCTTTATGAATCAAACTTTTAAAGTAAGTCAGTTGCTTTGAAAATTCATCGCGTGCATATTTCATTTTTTCTAAGAGACTAATCTTTACAAAAAATTGTTTTAAGTCTAATTCATTTTCGAATACATAGTGTGGATTCACATTTAGAATTGAGCAATCCTTTATGTTGAGCCCGCAGAGTTTGGCTACATGCAATTGAAATAATAAATCTTTTACATTGTCTCGTTTGATATTAATGGAAGATTTAATCTGTATGATCTCCCAGGAATCATCTTCCTCGGAAGGAATTAAAATATCTGTTCTAGAAAAAAACTCAGAGCTTAAAAAACTTGCATTGTAAATTACCTTGCGCTCTTCTAAGTTTTTTTGAGTCAATTTATGAGCAGAAAACATACTACTCTGTCTAGGAATTTCAACCCCATTTGGATAAAGATTTCGAGCGTGGAATAAAACGGATTCGTTTTGAATATTCATCCGATGTAAATTGCTTTCGTTCTTTGGGGAATAATGATGAGTAGTCGCTGTATGGTATTGATTCCAGAGGAGAGAGTCACATTTGAGTCCAAGCATAAAACGAGACTTAGTTAGAACGACTGATCTTGGCTCTTGGGGGATTTGTATCTCAGGTAAATCGAAATTTTTATTGAGAAAATCTTTAAATCTAAAAAGTTTTAGCATTGGCTCTGATTCTAATCTAATCCAATCACCTATTTTGAATAGCAATAAAAAAGAAATGACGATACTTATTTTATGAATTCTAAGATCGCATTATTAATTTTCCTATTTTCTTTGGTATTTGTTTTCCCTGAAGCAACAAAAAAAGAAAACAAAAATAAGACGGTGAAAAAACAAGAAACTTCCATTAAGACTGGAATAGAAATTTTGGCTAATAAAAACTTTCAAATTATTTTACCGAGTGAATCAGGTTTCAGGAAAGATTTATATGATCTAAATGGGATTTTATTAGAATCTGAATACTTAAATGCAAAAGGAAATTTAGTAGAGTCCGAGCCGAATGTCGCAATTGAAAAAAGAAAATACAATGCTTCTGGCTTTTTAGAAGAAATCAAAACTTTTGATAAACTCAAAAATATTTCTTCGCGTACCACTTTCTCTTATGATAGTAAATGCGTAGAAATAAAAAAGAGTGAAGATTGCTTGAAAGAAGTTTCTTCTCTTAATGGAGAGGACAATCCAATCGAAGATGAAAATGGAATTCATAAATACAAAATGGAATTTGATCCAACTTGCATTGGAATTGAAAAACACAAAGTATCAGAATGTAGAACTCTCGAAGTGAATCTAAATAAAAAACTAAAACTTGTAGAGGATAACAATGGTAATGCGAAAGTCGTTAGAACCTTTGATACATTTGGTAATCTAAACCTACACGAAATCTACGATCGATCAAATAAAATTAAACATAAATTGATCTATGCTTATGATTATAAATGCATTGAGATTACAGGCAAACCCCAAGCCTGCATCATCTTTCATGAATATTCAAATAGAATAGATAAGAAAGAAAACAAATCAAGCTTCGAAAATGTGAATTATGGAAAAAGAATTATTCAGTATGATTTGAATTGCGTCAAAGAAAAACAGAATGCAGAAAATTGCATTAGCCTAGAAGAAAATTATGATATAAACGGAAAATTACAAGACATTGCTCACCGCTTTACATTTGGATGTCTCGACTATTCTGTTGAGCTAGGAGCTTATGCAAAGAAAACGGCAAGCTTTGATAAAAAAGGAAACGAGATTCTGAGAGAATTTTACAACGCGAAGAATCAACTAATAGAAGACAGTTCCGGTGGGGCAAAATATATATTTGCCTACAGCCAAGCCTGTCTGGATAACGGTCATAAACCGCATGATTGTAAAACTCTATCCGAGGTCTACGACAAAAACTTAAAACTAAAATACAAAGCTATCTTTGATGAGAACTGTGTCAAAACCGGAAAAGCAAATTTAGAATCACCCAATTACTGCACTGCCTGGAAAGAGACTTACGATTCAAAAGAAGTAGCAGAAAATAAAAAAGACAGCATTAAAATCGTGAAAGCAAACTTTGATCAAAATGGATTTAAAATTGATTTAGAAAAATACAATATCTATCAAAAACTAAGTGTTAAAACCATTTATCTTTTTGACAAAGAAAAATTAATCAAAAAAGAAAATCAAGATGTAAATGGAAAACCAATCGAAGACTCGGATGGAATAGCGACCTATCTTTACAAATATGAGAATTCTAAATTTACAACAAGAGAAGAGACCCTTGGAAAAAATGGAAGACTAAAAGCAAATCCAGATGGTATAGCTAGAATGATTTTTGCTTACAATGAAAATTGTCTGAAAAAAAAATCAAATCGTTATGAATGCACGACCCTAGAAGAATTTCACGACCAGAATGAAAACCTGATCGAATTAAAATCCAATGGAGAGGATACTCACAGTTATGCAAAGATGGTTAGAGAGTTTGATTCCAATGGAAATCTAATTCTTGAAGCCTACTACGACAAAGATCATAAGCTCAAAAAAAATCAAAAAGGAATAGCAAAGTATAAATTCAATTACGACACAAACGGAGACTTGCTAAGTGAAGACCATTTTGGAAAGAAAAATAATTTGAAACGAAAAATTCAATACTCGTATGATCCAAAGTGCAAAGCTCTTTCCAATGATTTTAGTTGCAATACTTCGATTGCCTATTTTAGCAAAAAGAATGTTCCTGTAGACAAGCTTCGCCTCGATGGAATTCAATATGCAGAAGAAATTACTTCTTACAATTATGATTGTATCAAGACCACCTCGGAGCCAGAAGAGTGTCTGGAAAAAAAAGAATTCTTAAATTCAAAAAAAGAAATCGTCTTTGCAGAATACTTTCAATATAGCAAACCACCCACTCCGAAAAGTGAAATCAAACTCATTAAACTAAAACTCACTCAAGATAAAATTCCTTACAGTGCAGAATTTATTAAATAAATGGTTTAAAAAAATCAGGGCTATACTAATATAAATCTTATGTTTAAATTTCTTAAAAAACTCTTTGGCTCAAATACAAGGTATGAATCGCACTCGGAAGCAGTTGTGATTTCTTGTTTCTTTAACCCCCAAAATTCTCCGTATCGACTAAAGGCATTTAATCAGTTCTATGAGTTGATTCAGGATACGAATCATTTTATATTAGAATGTGTGATTGGGAGCGCAAAACCACAATTACCCGAAAGTGAAAATATCAAACGTGTATATACAGAAAATCTACTCTGGCACAAAGAGGCGCTTTTAAATAAAATCATTGCGGAGCATTTACCAACAAAGTATAAATATATTTTTTGGGTGGATGCAGATGTGATTTTTCAAAATAGGAACTGGATTGTAGAAGGTGTGGAAGAATTACAAACGCATAATATCATTCAGCCGTTCGAATATTGCATTCATTTAGAGCGAAATGAAACAGAGCCTTCTTTCGATGTAAGTGAGCATAAAAAAAGAATTTTCAAAGAAAGTTATTCCAATCGTAGACTATGGCGAAGCTTCTGTGCAAATTTTAAAACTGCAAACTTAAATGCAGTGCAACAAGATAATTACAATATTCACGGACATGTGGGTTTTGCATGGGGAGCAAGAAGAGAAATTTTACAGAAAATGCCGTTATACGATAGAGCTTTAATCGGAGGAGCAGATCATATTATTGCACACGCTGCGGCGGGGCAAATACCGCATAGCTGCATCACTAAATCTTTTACAGATAATTTGGATGAAGTATTAAACTGGTCTAAGCGATTTTATAAATTAATCCAAGGTCGTATTGGATTTGTTCAGGGTGATCTGTATCATATCTGGCATGGTGATATTGATAAACGACAATACTTAAAGAGAATTCAAGACTTTACGACCAAGACAAAACAAATCATTCACAAAGATGAAAACGGTCTCTATGTAACACACGCCGGTGATGATGAGTATATGAAAAAGTATTTTAAACACAGGGAAGTAACTTCGGATAATGATTATTTGACGTCGATGAATGTAGGTTATCTAGGTAATTCGAGTTCTGATTCTTTGGATGAAGCAATTCTTGCAGACTCTATTCTGAATGATAAGAGTGATACAGGCAGTAGCCCATCTGAATACGGTGGAGGAAAGAGTGGAGGCGGTGGTGCAGGTGGCTCTTGGGATGATAATAGCTCTTCATCCCAAGTTGTTCAATCTGATAATTTTTCTTAGAGGAAAATACTAATTAGCCCTATTTACAGTTACAGAGCTTTTATTGCAAATTTCATTTGGTTTTAAGGATGCATCTTTCCATTCTGCAACCTTGCCTTCTTTTGCAATAAGCTTTGTGCTTATGATCGCTGTAATTACAAAGCTACTGTTTTTTCCCTGTGTGTCATTTCCTAACCATACATTGTTGGATATGTTCAGATTATCCACTGCACCGGAATTTTGCAGATAGTTTGTTTTCTTTTTATCGTTTGTATTTGTTTGTATCAAATGATAATAAAGCCCTTCTTTGACGTTAGTTGTCAGAGTAACCTTTTGCTTGGCACCGTTCACTGATTCATTCTGCTTTGGGGAAGTGAAACTGATTGTAAGATTCTTAGGACAATCGAGAGATAATACCTCTGTAGTGACACTAAATATAAATAATAGGACTATAATGAAAAATTGTTTCATGTCGTCGTCTCCTTTTTTACAAATTTATTTTTATACAATTCTCATTACAAGATAAAAAATATATAAAATTAAGAATAAAAATTTCATTGACCAGTCGATCATGATATTCCATTGTAAATTCAAGAGGCTCACGGATAATGAATATTAAATTCAAGCTACTGATAATTATATTTGTAGCATTTCATATTCACTGTGCTAGTTCCAATCCACAAGAAAAAAATAAAAGTATAACTGAATTGAGAATTCTAAAAACATCTGAATTTGAAATCATGAAAAAGTCTGGAAGCAAATACTATGTATCCGCATTCTATGGAAAGCAGAAAGATATTCTGGATTTGGTTTTGGTGAGGAATAAAACTATTAGCCAGATAGATATTCAAAATAAAATTTCTGAATTCAGTGATGAGAATCTTTTCTATCTTGAACTCATTACTTCTAAAGATATTGACGAAGAAATCACAGAATATTCTTTTCAAAATAGAAATCAATCCATCAATAATTATGCGTTATTCTCTGAAAATTTAGTTTTATATAATAACAGAAGTATAGAGTATAAGGATGCTGCGGATAAGCAATTTGAAGCTATTGATTAATAAAGAAAATAAAATCGAATTTATTCCTTAAAAAATACTTGAAGTAAATCCAAAGCATAGAGAGCATTCCTTAAGGAAATACAATGACTGCAATTGCTGGAAGAATTATTACGCACGAAAGAGAATTTATTGGAACGATCGAATACGACTCATTAACCGGTCTGATTACAAATGTAAAAGATGGAATCGAGAAAGATGCAACACTGTACGATGTGCAGGACTGTTTATTGTTCCCCGGCTTCGGAGATATTCATATTCACGCGAGAGAGGACGTAAGCGGCAAGCATTGTTATAAGGAAGATTTTATTTCTGCATCAGCAGCAGCGGTTAACGGTGGCGTTACTCATGTAGCGGATATGCCGAATAATCCGGTTCCACCTATAGACGATAAAAGTTATGATGAGAAAAATGCTCTCACAAAAAAAGCTCCCATACAAATTACGATCTATGCAGGTATAGGTCCAAATACAAATTCACTTAGTAAATCAGTTCCCTACAAAGTATTTATGGGACCTTCGATTGGTGAATTGTTTTTTAAAACGAATGAAGAATTGGAAGAAGTAATTAAGCGTTATGCGGGAGAGAATGTAAGCTTTCATTGCGAGGATCCTATTATTTTAGAAGACTCTAAGGGAGCAGCTACTCATGAAGATAGAAGACCACTGAAAGCAGAAATATTGGCAACTGATTTCGCCCTTTATTTAATTGAGAAATACAATCTTGCAGGAAAACTCTGTCATTATTCCAGTGGAGAAGGTTTACAAAAAATCATCGCTGCAAAAAAACGTGGAGTGAAAGTTACTTGCGAAGTCACACCGACACATTTATTTTTTGATAGATCTATTCTTACTGAAGAAAATCACAAATGGTTTCAGATGAATCCTCCCCTTAGATATGAAACGGATAAGAATATTTTGCTTCAAGCATTTAAAGATGGATGGATTGATTATCTAGCGACAGACCACGCTCCTCATTCGATAGAAGAAAAATTAAAAGGAATTAGTGGATTATCGCAATTAGACACATATGCTTTATTTGTAACTCATTTAATAAAAAATGAAAATGTAAGCTTACAGCGAATAGCCGAAACTTGTGCTAAAAAGCCGGGAGATTTTGTAAATCCATATTTGCCGAAAGAATTCGGAAAAGGATTTGGTGAGATTAAAGAAGGATATGCAGCAAACTTCACAGTTTTAAATTTAGCAAAGCCTACAACTTTTACAAAGCAAATGGTTAAAAGTAAATCGGGTTGGTCACCCTTTGAAAATCATACTTTCCCGGGCTCTATTGAGGCTGTTTATTTTAAAGGGAAACTTTTAAAGTAGAGGTTAATTTAGAGTAACTCAGATTTTCCGTCGGAGTAGGCGCGGAGATTATCGTAGGAATAGATTCCAGTATCGTGGTTGTCGCTCCAGGTAAAGTTGAGCGCATAACGTCCTACTTTGCGCCAGGATACAAGTTGAATAGAAGTGATATGACCTGTAGCCGCACCTATCTTACCCCCATGACCACCACAACAGACGGCACAAGGACATTTTTTACGTAGGTCTAGAAGATTGTAATTAGAAGTAAAGCCATCCTTCCAAGTGATTGTCAGGTTTTCAGAATCTGCCTGAATCTCTTGTGGAAAGGTGGCTAACATAGAGTCTATTTCTTAACTAGGACAGAAACGATTTCTTGGCGTTTTTTGTCTTTTTCCATTTCATTTAGAGAAAGCCATTCCCGTTTGATTTGTTTTTTATCAATGCCTTTGAGATCAGCGTATTTTTTTAGTAGTTTAACAGTTTTCTGGTTCATTAGGTCAGAATTGTGTACCAAAGCTATAAGTCAAATATTTTGTAATTTTAGGGTAATAAGAGCATTTTCTTTTCATAGTTTAAAAATAAAAAAAGTTGCATTAAAACCATAAATATGGAAATATGGGAATGTGAAAACGACGGTCGAAATTCCTGATGATTTATTTCGAAAAGCAAAGACTTTAGCTGCTTCTCGTGGACTCAGTTTTAAAGATGTTTTAGTTCATAGCCTAGCTTCTGAATTGGACAACATAATCGATATTGGTCTAGAAAATAAAAATAATACCCAACCGAAGCGGAAAGAAAAAAAGCCTTTGCAAGTTGTTTTTGCTAAATCGGAAAAACTAGTTTTACCAAAGCCGGACTTTCTGGTGAACTGGGAATTTGACCCAGCACAAGTATTATTAGAGGATCGTAAGAGCAGGAATGACTTCGTTTTATCTTGATACATCCGCAGTCATTCGATGGATTTTACAATCTCCAAACCATTATTCTGAATTTGGAAATTGGGATTCGGCAATTTCTTCGACACTTTTAAAATTAGAATTTAATCGAACAATGGATCGGCTCCAAAAACAAAATATTTTAGATGATATACAAATTGATAAATGCGTTCGCTATTTTACAGATTTATCCAATCATATCAATTGGGTTAAACTAGATGATAGAATATTGGAGAAAGCAAACCAGACTTTTTTATATCCAATAGGAACGTTAGATGCAATACATTTGGCAACATCTTATCTATACCAAGAAGAATTTGATGTAGGAGATTATTTTATTTTAACCCATGATTTGGAATTAGCAAAAGCTGCAATATCGATAGGAATGAAGGTTAAGGGATAACAAAGATTATCCCTTTTTTAAATTGAAAAATTTTATAAGTCCTGAATAGAACTTTCGTAAACTGAAATGCTTTTTTCGATGGAAGCAATCAATTCCTTACTCTCAATATTTACTTCACTTGCATTAAAATCTTCCCATACATAAACTGCGTTTTCATATTTACCAATGCTAATGTAAAAAATAGGAGGAGGGTTTCTTTTATAGCGATCGCTTTGTCCAAGCCTTAGAGTTACGGATCCCATTTGCGAAAAGATTAATTCATACTCTATATTGTTTTTTTCGAATGAATAGCGAAAAGGCCAGTTATCAATTTGAAGAGGCTCGCTTTTTAATTCACCAAGGATAACGCTCATTATTTCCTTTGTCTTATTCTCAAGCAATGGAAAATCTGTTTCCGTTAATCTTAAATGTTCTCGTTTAATTTCGCTTTGTCCCATATTTGATCCATTTCCTCTAGAGTCATATCCTCTAAGTTTTTATTGATTGCTTTTGCTTCTTTTTCTATAAACTGAAATCGTGAGGTAAACTTTAAGTTGGCGCGATTCAGTGCCACTTCTGGTGAAATTTTTAAAAAGCGAGAAAGATTGATAACAGAAAAGAATACATCTCCTAACTCGTCTTCTATTTTATCTTGATTGTTAGCTTTGTTACTATTTTCGATTTCTTTATACAACTCTTCAATTTCTTCGTGGAGTTTATTTTTTACATCTTCTACACTTGCCCAATCAAACCCAACCTTTGCTGCTGACTTTTGCAATTTCTCTGCTCTTAGTATAGATGGAAGCGATTTAGGAATTCCATCTAAAATGGAATCAGGCTTTGGATTGTTGATTTTTTCTTGCTGCTTAATTTTATTCCAGTTGGCTAAGACTTCATCTGGTGTAAGATTTGCCGGAACATTAAAAACATGCGGATGACGGCGAATTAGTTTTTCAGAAATATCTTTTGCTACATCTGCAATCGAAAACTTGTTGTCTTCACTTGCGATCTGGGCATAGAAAACGATGTTGAATAATAAGTCACCTAGCTCTTCTTTCATGTGCTCAAAGTTTTTGCTTTCTACAGCATCTACGACTTCGTATGCTTCTTCTATTATGAATTCTCGAAGTGTATCATAGGTTTGCTTTTTATCCCAATTGCAGCCATTTTCACCTCTGAGCCTAACCATAATATCTATTAATTCATCTATTTCTTTCAAATTGCCCTCTATACCCGTTTGCTAGGGCAAGCTTCGTAGCAATGGCTTTTTTTCCAAGCAGAAACAACTTCTTTCCTAAGAATGTAAATCCTACTTGACATACTTGTAATTTGAAAATTTCTTATTCATGAGGTTCTGCTATGAATAAAATTCTATTTGTTTCTTTAATGATTTTTGTAGCCGCAATGAGTCGGCTAATTCCACATCCAGGAAATTTTACACCTGTGATGGCTATTGCGCTTTTTTCAGGAGCAAGCATTCTATCTAAGAGAGACTCTCTCTTGATTCCCTTTTTTGCAATGCTTATCAGTGACGCTATCATTGGATTTCATTCCCTGATGCCAGTGGTTTATGGATGTATGGCGCTGTTTACAGTATTGGGTTGGTATTTACAAAAAGATAAGGGCATCGTTAAAACAGTTGGCTTTAGCGTTTTAGGTGCAGTTTTCTTTTTTGTAGTAACAAACTTTGCTGTCTGGTTAGGATCTTCCTTGTATGAAAAATCAATTGCGGGATTAATTCAATGTTATGTGCTCGCAATTCCATTTTTTAACAATACAGTTGCATCAACTTTACTTTATGGTATTATTCTTTTTGGTTCAGTGAAAGCGTTTGAAAGAATGCAAATACGTGAGACTGTGGCTGTAACTGCAAATCGTAAGGGGAATTAATTATTTTTTTAGATTGTAAATCTTAACGCAAATCGGAACGATTGAAATCATGATACTAATGCCCATTCCGCGACATGATTTCGATCCTTCCGAAACAGCGATTCCTTGGAAGATTTATGAAAATGCTTTCAGATAAAACAAATTCATAATTTTTAAAAAGATTGAATTGACAGCGGAGTATAGGAATCTGCCTCAAAGTTTAATTAAAATTTAGAGGTCATGCATGAAACAAATTCTTTTCTTTCTTACAATTATTTTTATTTCAGTAGTTGTGAATTGTTCAACGACTGAGCGTATCAAGAAATTTAACAATACAAGCACACCGATGGGCAAACCAAGGTATTACCAGACAACTACAAATGTAGCGCTTCATTTTTTCTTTGGGGTAGTGCCCATTCATAATAAACTTGGAAATTCTAGCTTTGAACAAACCCTTGAGGATTTTACGGAAGACGCTACAAGAAATAAAGCAACCAAAGTGCATATCATCCAAAGAGAAACGACTCGCTATTGGTATATTTTATTGCCATTCTCCATTATCCTCACTCCCGTCAGCACTGAGCTAACCGGTTTTGTTCAAGATTGATTATTAAGGTAATTTTATATTATCCCCTATCGTTGAGACAGGTTTGAAACCTGTCTTTATTTCATAAATTCCCATAGATCAAATTAAATTTATCATTGGGAACTCGACCTTTTCCTTCTACGGATAATTCTGACTTGATTCCATTGACAAAATACATTTTAACTTTTCCTTTATTCTTCGCATCTATTTCTCCCCGAAATTCACATTCGAAAAAATCTTTGATTAATTCGTAGGTTTGCTCTGAAATATTAACACGCGAAACATCACCAGAAGATTCCATTCGACTTGCAAGATTTACTGTATCGCCCCAAATGTCATAGGCAAACTTTGTTTTGCCGATAACGCCACCAACAACGGATCCGGTATGCACGCCTAATCTAAGCTCCCAAAATGGTAAACCCATTGTTGTTTTAATTTCTTTCATTTGTTTCATGAACTCTAAAATTTCAAGGGAAGCAAGACATGCATCAATTGCGTGTGTAGAATTTTTAATTGGAATCCCTCCTACGCACATATATGCATCTCCAATCGTTTTTAGTTTTTCTAGGTTATATCTTTTCACAATTTCATCAAATTGAAAAAAATAACCATCCAATTCTTTAACTAATTCTTCGGGTTCCATCCTCTCGGCTATTCGTGTGAAACCTTTGAAATCAGAAAAGACTATAGAGACTGATTCATACAAAATAGGAGTTACTTCTCCTTTGTGTTTTAGTTCATCTGCAATTTTTTCTGGTAAAATATTTAAAAGTAGTCGATTGGATTTTTCTTCTTGTTCGGCAATTCTTTTGTTTGTTAAATAATCATTTCGATTAAAACGCTCTTTTAGATATGCGGCTAATTCTAAGAAAACGGTAATATTCAAAAAAATAAAAACTTCGGACGCATTATTGGGATTATCCCAGAAAGATTCATTTGAAAGAATAGAGTAAAGAACTAAAGTAAATGTGTTGGCAAAAATAGAATATTTAAAATAGCTTCTCGGGAAAATTGTATAACAGATTATAATTTGTAAAACTTCAAGCGGGCTTCCATTTTTAAATACTACCTCTACTACAGTAAGATAAGCAAGAGATATGTTAGATAAAAATACAATTGGAATGTAAATCTTCTTAAATATTTTCAGATAAGAAGATAAAATTAAGAGAATGGCAAAAATGAAAATTTCAAAACTAGCACTGAAAATAAATTCAAAATGAAAATCTTTAAACCTTGCGAAGTTTGATAAGAAATCTAACGCGGCAACAATACCAACCACGAGGCGGGTATTTTTAATATAGTCATGGTAGAATGAATCATTGTATTCCGCTTCTCTTTCTTTATCCCTAAATTCAAGTGTAAAGGGATTCATAATTTTGGAATCAATCAGTCTCATAGAATTTAGTCGGTAATATTTATTTAATATGCTAAAAAAGAAATGAATTTCTTTTTATATTTGAATTTTAAAAAGGATTTTTAATCCGCAATTTTGATTGCCAGTGAAGTAAGCTTTAATACTTTGAATTTATGTATCAGTTCCCACACAAGAGCATTCTCGATACGGATCAGTTTTCGAAAGAAGATTTAGATTTTATCATTCAAAAAACCAATATCATGAAACAACTCCTACATTCTGGAAAGTCTTTCGGAATGCTAAATGGGAAATTGCTAGCATCCCTTTTCTTTGAAGCATCTACACGAACAAGGCTTTCCTTTGAGTCAGCAATGGAGAGATTAGGTGGTAGAGTAATCTCAACGGTAGGTTTTCAATTTTCCTCTATTTCAAAAGGGGAGACTCTTTACGATACAATGAAAATGGTCGAAGCCTATGCGGATATCACTGTTATCCGCCATCCAGTAGAAGGATCTTCTCGAATAGCATCGGGTGCAGTAAAAATGCCTGTTATAAATGCTGGTGATGGAGCTGGTCAACATCCTACACAAGCGCTTCTAGATATGTATACGATTAAATCAGAGAAAGGAAAATTAGACGGACTTACTGTGGGCTTCATTGGTGACTTGAAATATGGGCGAACTATTCATTCTTTAATAAAACTATTAAAATTTTATAAGATTCATTTATATCTAATTTCTCCAGAAGAATTAACTTTGCCAGATAGCTATAAGAAGGAAATGGATGGTTATCCGCTAACCTTTGAAGAGACAAGGGATATCAAAAAAATATGGGAGTGTGATGTAATCTATGTTACCCGCATCCAAGAAGAAAGATTTTCGGATCACAAAGAATATGATCGTCTCAAAGAAACGTATAAAGTGAATAAGGAATTGATTTTAGCATCAAAGAAAAATACTACAGTCTTACACCCATTACCCCGCGTAAACGAGCTTTCGACTGACGTAGATGATTTACCCAATGCGGCTTATTTTAGGCAGGCAGAATATGGGGTAATTGTAAGAATGACTTTGCTTTGTCTGTGTCTTGGTGTTGAAATTAATCCATTATAACAATGTTAGCCCCTAAGAAAATATGGACTCTTGATGAAGCATTGGAAGTATTTCCAAGAATAAAAGAAATCACAGAGGACTTTTACAAAAGGTCAAATTCAATTTCCAAATTACTTGCTGAGAAGATTTATCCAGAAAATGAAATGGAAAAAATGGAAGATGAAATCCATGAGTTGGTTAGAGTATGGAATTTTACGATGTTAGAATTTGAAGTCGATGTAAAAGGAATATGGCTCGTTGACTTTGATAATGGAAGAGGATACTATTGCTGGAAAATCGGGGAAGAGGATTTATTGTATGAACATTCCTATGATGAAGGCTTTGCTGGAAGAAAATTGATTAAAAGGAAAAAACAAAATGGCGATTATTAACGAAAATTACCTCAAACTAAAAGCTGGATATTTATTTCCAGAAATTGGGAAACGAGTAAAAAAATATTCGGAAGAAAATCCAACCAAGAAAATTATTAGACTGGGGATAGGCGATGTTACCCTCCCGCTACCACCAAGCATTGTTAAGGCGATGAAAGATGCGTCAGACGAAATGGGAACGGCCGGCGGATTTAAAGGATACGGTCCCGAACAAGGGTATGGATTTTTAATAGATGCAATCATTCAAAATGACTTTGCACCAAGAGGAATTACTATTGGTCAAGATGAAGTATTTGTCTCTGATGGCTCTAAATGCGATACTGGAAATATACAAGAAATTTTTTCTTTAGATAGTAAGATTGCTGTTACTGATCCTGTCTATCCTGTCTACGTAGATACTAACGTTATGGCTGGAAGAACTGGTGTTTCAGGGGCAGATGGTCGTTATGCGAATTTAATTTACCTTCCCTGCACAAAAGAAAATAACTTTGAGCCAGAGCTTCCAAAAGAAAGGCCTGATTTGATTTATCTTTGTTATCCAAATAATCCAACCGGAACAACAATCACAAAAGAAAAATTAAAAGCCTGGGTTGATTATGCGCGTCAGAATAAATGTATTATTTTATATGATGCGGCTTACGAAGCGTTTATCACAGAAAGCCATTTACCAAAATCAATTTTTGAAATAGAAGGTGCTAAAGAAGTTGCAATGGAATTTAGATCTTTCTCTAAGACTGCAGGTTTTACAGGAACGCGTTGTGCTTATATTGTAATTCCAAAAGAACTAATGGGATATACATCTTCAGGAGAAAAAGTGAGCATTAACTCTCTTTGGTCAAGAAGACATACAACGAAATTTAACGGAGTTTCTTATCCTATTCAGAAAGCGGCTGCTGCTTGTTATTCTCCGGAAGGAAAAAAAGAAGTGAAAGCAAATGTTGATTATTATATGAATAATGCAAATACAATCAAGACTTCTCTCAAGAGTTTCGGTTACGATGTGTTTGGTGGAACTAACGCACCTTATATCTGGCTCAAGACTCCACGTAATTTAAGTTCCTGGGATTTCTTTGATGAGCTTCTATCTAAAGTGCAAGTAGTTGGAACACCTGGATCAGGATTCGGTCCTTCCGGTGAAGGTTACTTCCGATTAAGCGCATTCGGCTCTAAAGAGAATGTTCTTGAGGCAATGGAAAGAATTAAAGGGCTTTAATTCAAGTCTTTGGAATTATTTTACAGTATTCGTATGCATTGAAGAATACTGTAAAATAAATTTAAACTAAAAATTCTTTTAGTTCAATAGTAGTCCCTTCTATTTCAATAGAGTCTGTGGGACGATAAATTTTCTTTTCTAGATATTTTCCTCCAGCCGGATTTTTGTAAACTTCTACTTCCATATCTTTTAAATTGATAAGCCAGTATTCAGGAACATTTGCATCTGCATAAATAAATTGTTTTTGAAAATCTAGATCATAAGTTGTTATACTAACTTCTACAACAAGCCGAGCTGTAGTCGGATGCTCGGAATAATAATTTTTCTCTGTTCCTTGAATTACAGATACATCTGGTTCAGGTTCTGATTTTCGAGTAGTAATAGGTTGCTTTATTTGAATATAAAAACCTGTTTGCTCAAAAATTTTTCTTAGTATTTTTGAGATGGCGTTAATAATATAAGTATGTTTAGGAGACTTTGGCATTTTATTGATTAACACTCCATCGATCAGTTCAATTTTTTCAGGCAATAATCCAAGTTCGCCAAATTTATGGTAATCCGCAACGCTCATTCGAGTGACTAGTGCTTGAATATTTGGATGTTCCAATAATGTTGTCATGATTCGAATTTAGATGAACTTTCCATTTTTGTCAAACTAAAAACATTAAAGTTCTTTGTAGACTTGCATTGTTTGTTCGGCTGCTTTTTTCCAAGTAAATCGTTTTGCATTTTCATAGCCTAGAGGGACTTTTGTTTTCAATAGAGATGGGTTTAGCATGAACAATCTAAATTCTTCTTGGAATTTTTTCTCATCTCTAGGGTTGAAGAAATAGGCAGAACTACGAAGCACTTCCGGCATTACAGAAGCATTAGAGGATAATACCGGGCAGCCTACACCCTGTGCTTCTAAAAGTGGAAAACCAAAGCCTTCATAGAGAGAAGGAAATATAAGCATCTTTGCATTCTGATAGAGTAAAGGTAACTCTTCATAAGAAATTTTCTGAAATGGAATAATGAATTTTTCTACTGGACGGATAATTTCGATTAGATGCTCAGGAATTTTTCCTCCGGCACCGGCTATTATTAGCGGCAAATCTAAATTTCCTTCTAGCCAAAGAGGAGTGAGGGTCTTAATGACAAAACCTAAGTTCTTATGACCTTTTCCTATTCCAACAGTTAAAAGGTATTCATTTTCTAAATTATACTTTAACCGGAAATCATTGCATTCTTTCTTGGAATGCGGTTTAAATAGTTCCTGATTGAGTCCGTTATAAATTGTCTGAATCTTTTCAGTTGGAAAATGAAATACTTCGACTAAGTCTGATTTTGTGCATTCAGATACACTGATTACTTTTTTGCTAAATTTCTTAATCAAGTAAAAAATTAAATGCATATAGATTTGCTTTGCTTTGCTTGGAAAAAATTCTTTCATCTTGTAGGGGATAATATCGTGTATAGTCACAATACATTTTTTTAAATAGCGAATTGGAATATTAAAATGAGGTATATCTAGAATATCCATTTCTTTCATCTTGGAATGTCCCCAGAATTCTCTAAGGCTATATACTTTTACATTGTATTCAATGATTGAAAAGGGTTTATCCAGTTCATATTTGCTAAGAATTGCTTTGTTTCCAAAGAGGTAAATTTCTAAATCATCTCGCTTTTCCTTTGCTAAGGATTGAAGCAAATTTAAAATGCGCACCCCGATTCCAGAGTGCTCGATCATACGTGTATCAATTCCTATTTTTTTCATGCGATTCTATTGTATCCGTTTAATGCTGCTACTCGATAAGCTTCTGCCATTGTGGGGTAGTTGAAAGTTGTGTTTATAAAGTATAACAACGTGTTAGCCTCATTTTTTTGTGTCATGATGGCTTGACCAATGTGAATAATTTCAGAAGCCTCACTTCCGAAGCAGTGAATTCCGAGTATCTGCAAAGTCTCTCGATGAAATAAAAGCTTTAACATTCCAACTGTTCGTCCTGTGATTTGGGCACGAGCTAGATTTTTAAATAAAGCATGTCCGACTTCGTAAGGAATTTTTTCGTCTGTTAATTCTTTTTCTGTTTTCCCTATAGAGCTAATTTCAGGGCTTGTGTAGATTCCTGTTGGAATACTTTGGACTAATTTGAAATCGCATTTTCCTTCTACTATATGAGTAGAGGCAAATCGTCCTTGGTCGTAGGCTGCACTTGCAAGACTCGGATAACCAATAATATCCCCAACGGCATAAATATGAGGAAGTAAAGTTTGATAATTCTCATTTACTTCTAATTGCTCTCTTGTATTTACTTTTAGTCCAATATTTTCTAGACCAAGGTCTTTCGAATTCCCAGTTCTTCCGTTTGCAAACAAGAATACTTCTGATTTAATTTGTTTTCCGGATTTCATATGGAGAATAACTGAATTATCCGTTAACTCTGCTTTATTGTATTCTTCATTGTGTCGAATTAGAATTCCTTGCTCTCTAAGGTGATAGGCGAGCGCGTCAATGATTTCATCATCTAAAAAAGCGAGGAGCTTATCACGAGTATTTACAAGATTTACTTTTGTTCCAATACTTCTAAAAATGGAAGCATATTCACATCCAATTACACCAGCGCCATAAATCGTAATGGAGTGGGGAGAGTAATACAACTGTAAAATCGTATCACTATCAAATACGCGTGGGTGAGTAAAGTCAATATCTTTCGGATGATACGGGCGTGATCCTGTTGCGATTACAAAATAATCTGCATCCAGTCGAGCTAAAACATGATGTGTGTTTTTTACTTCAATTGAATTTTTATCAACAAATGTCGCATTCCCATAATAGATATCTATATCATTGCGCTCATAAAAACTTTGACGCATTTTAACTTGCTTGGAAATTACTGACTCGGCTGTTTTGACTAAATGCGGATATTCAACGTTATTCGTATATTTTTCAAAGAGTGGATTTGTCTTAAAATCAACTAATTGTTGTGCCGCATGGCGTAAAGATTTACTAGGGATTGTCCCCCAGTGGCTGCAGCCTCCACCTACTCGGTCATATTTTTCAATTACTGCAACTCTTTTGCCTGACTTTGTTGCTTTCATGGCAGCGCCTTCTCCACCAGGACCGGTTCCAATTACAATAACATCATACTTTTTTGTTTGCATACAGTCCTATATCATATTAAATAAAATAGGTGTAAATCGTTTTATCTCTAATGATTTTAATATATGCTTTGCACAGTTCCTGCCATGTTCTCTGTGCTTACACCAGAACTCATTTTTGCTTACCAGAATTTATTTATAAGAAGTGTTAAGCTACTGAATAATTTCAACTGTATCTACTTGATCTGTGCTAATCTTTCGTATACCAGATGAGGTTTCTACTCTAATATAGTCATTTCCTTGCTCTATAACTACCCCGCGTAAAAAAGAGTCATTGGTTAAGCGAATTAACTCTAATCTTCCATGCTTGTCTTTAATTTCTGATTCAGAAAGAGTCGCGGAGTTTTCTTTAGATTTTGGAATCATCTTCGAGTTTATTTTAAAGTGTGCGATCGCAGATGCTTTGGGTGTTAATGGAGAATACAGATTATTTTGTAAATATCCTGCGATAAGTAGAAATAATATAGATAGAAGAATAATTTTTTTGTTTTTCATTTCTGGAGTAACCTCACTTTAAATAGTAGTTTATAATACTATAGATGCCTAAGGCATTCTTTAAGGTTCAGGATTAAATTCTATCTTTTTTAGATTTAGTTTGATCATAAAACTTCAAAAGAACTCCACCTATTTTAATTTCATCTTGGTTTGCTAATCGGTATGGCTCATTCGGATGAATCTTTTGGTTGTTTATGAAAGTGCCATTTGTAGAATTATTATCAGTAAGATAAAACGTTCCTATTTTTTTGTTGATAAATGCATGTTGTCGGCTGGCTTTCTTTGAGTTAATATGAATCATTTCTGATTTTTCTTCGCGACCAATTTCGTAGAAGTCTTTGCTTAAATTCATTAATTGCTCATCTAGCGTACCGGTTGCAATTGAAAGGTTTGCTACTGCTTGTCTGTTTTTATAGTACCGATATATAAAAAAAATCATTCCAGAAATGGTCATTCCAATGAAAAGAATAACAATGTCGTCTTGAGGAAATTTCATGGGGCTAAACCTATAGTAGCTATTTTTTTTTTCAACACATTTTCGGAAATTTTTTGACTTAGGCTACTTCATCCGGTTTCTTCATTAAAAAGGGAATGACTAAATGAGGTAAAAAAAAACTATTGAAACCAACTTAGCCGAAGTGGCGGAATTGGTAGACGCACTGGTTTCAGGTACCAGCGGAGCAATCTGTGGGGGTTCGAGTCCCTTCTTCGGCAATTTGCGTAAAATGCCACTTGCAACCTCTTTGTAATTAATTTGTAATAAGTAATTGTAATGATGAGAGTAATTATCGGATTGAGTGTTTAGTGAAAGCAATTCTGTTCTGATAAAGTGGTAAAAAAATTCCAAGGCAATTCTATGAAACATGCAAACCCAAAACCATCCTCAAAGGATCAGATAAAATTTTTTTCGGCTACTGCTTTTGCAGCAATCATTATCACAGTTTCCTATCTAATTGGTGTTCCACATTATTTCTTGGGTTGGATGGCATTTAGTGTAGCAGCATTTTCAGTTGCGGGTAATGATGCAATTCAAACTGTCGGAACTTTCATTGAGAGTAAAAGAAAGACTCATTGGGTTCCCAAAGTGGTAATGCTTTGCGGCCTCTTAATTGTTGTTCACGCATATGGTTGGGTGCATGATAATGGAGAAATTCATTTTGAACGCTTAAAGACATTTCCTGAAGCTACTGAATTTAATATTTTTCAACTTTTAGCTCCTATAGTGCTAGTAATAATTACTCGATTGAAAGCGCCTATTTCAACAACATTTCTTATCCTAGGACTATTTGGCGGAAGCAATATTGAAAAAATGTTAAACAAATCCTTTCTTGGATATGGAATCGCCTTTTTATTCGCAATGGCATTCTGGGGAACTCATGCTTACTTTGCAAAAAAGGAATACATGAAAGGCTTTGAGCCTAAACCCAAAAAAGAAAAGAAATGGGCGAAGCTTCAATGGTTGTCCACAGCTTTCCTTTGGATTGCATGGCTTTTACAAGATACTGCAAATATTGCTATTTTTCTTCCAAGAAAGCTTTCAATTTATGAATTTTTTGCTGCAATCTCAATCATTGCATTTGCGATAGGAATGATTATTCTATCTAACGGTGGAACAATTCAAGAAGTGGTCAGTGAAAAGTCAGATATTGCCTATTCTAAGGCTGCAACTTTGGTTGATATTGCCTATGCCTTAGTTCTCTTAGTATTTCAAAAATTAAGCAGTATTCCAATGTCAACTACATGGGTGTTCTTAGGGCTCTTAGCTGGTCGTGAAATTGTATTGCACTTAATTACAAAGGAAGACAAGCCTTATTTGCAAACGTTTAGGCAAGTAGGCAAAGATGTATTGCTTGCGACAATGGGTATAACAATCAGTCTTGCTATCTATTTTGCTTCTTCTTATGTCTATCCTGTCCAGTCTGCATCAAAAAGTTCTATTAAGTCTAGTATTCCTGCCGAAACGACACCTTTTAATGAATCTAAGCCTGCTGGAATTAAGTGATATGATTTCATTTTAGCATATTTTCTTCAAGAAACCAAAAAACTACTTGCATAAAATCTCTTTTTACTATATAAAGTGCCAACTTTATGAAACTTAGGAAAAGGATGTGGACGTGATTATTGCAATAGATTCAGAATCAGAATATCTAGACAATACAGAAAGCTTATTGTCTAGCGCGAAATATAATTTCATAAAAGCTACCGAATACAAAAAGGGAATGGATTATGCAAAAACTGCAACTCCTGACCTAGTGATGATCGGAATTAATAGAATCGATAAAGAATTAATTGATGCTGTTCAATTTTTTAAAAAGAATGTGAATACTAAGAATATTCCCATTCTAGGTATTTTCAAGGAGCAGAAGCGAACAGATATTGAAACTGGTTTTAAATTAGGAATTAGTGCGTATCTAGTTCAACCACTCGACAAGCATAGGCTGCTGGATAAGGTGAAAGAGCTGATGGAAATTTCGAAAGAAAATCAGAGTGATAAAATTTTATCTCGTAAAAGTCATATCATTATTGAAAATCCTGCTCCGAACTTAACAAAGATTACCTTTAAATCAGGAATTTACAAGTATGTATTGCCCCAAGTAAAAAAGACTTTCAATATGGAGTTTTTAAGATCGATTGAAACGAATCAATGCTGTATTGATTTAAGGGACATTCCGGATATGACTTCAGATGAGGTAGGCATTCTAGAAAAAATTGTGGGGCTTTTTGGAAATAAAAAATTATCGATCATTGCAGGTAAACATCTTGGAAAAATCATCGCCGTTTCTGAATTGAGTGATAAATCAAATCTATTCATGTCTTTAGAAGACTATGTAGTTTTTCTAAGAGCTGCCAAAATCCTGTCCTAGATTACGACAAAAGCACATTTTTTACCGTAGATCTCCTCGAATAGGTCTTTCTTTTGATGGGCTGACCATATATCGATGTGTGGATCTACGTCTTTTCTTGCTTTAACCTTGAAGACTACTACTTCATTTTGTAATTCACAGCTAACTTCTTCTGCAATACCTTGATGACTTCTATCTAGTCCATCTGCAATTCTAAGAATGGAAGCTAGCTTCTTGACAATTAACTGATTTGTTGGTGAAATTTTAATAAACTCAGCATGCTTAGGCTTTGGTGGGCTTTTTCTATGATACCGAGTAATTAAGGCAATAATTTCGATTTCGTCAAAGTTAAAGCCAACCATTAATTCTGAATTACGAATAATGTAATAACTATGCTTGTGATGGGAACTATGAGAAATGCCAAATCCAATTTCATGCAATAAAGAAGCTGCTTCTAAATATTCGCGCTCTTCATTTGAGCATTTATGTAAATTTCGTAAGTCATCAAATATTTTCAACGATAGACTACTTACTTTCTTTACATGCTCAGCCTCATAAGGAAAGGAATTGAACAAAGTATTGATTGCCTTTAAACGAATATTGTCTAATGAACTAACAGTATCTTGTTTATTGTCTCGACCTTCCCATTTTTTTATAGTATCGTATATAATTCCTTCTCTCAAGGCGTAATCAGAAACAGTCATCGATTTAATATTAAAGCTTTTAAAAATCTGCTCTAGAATAATGCTTCCAGCGACAATAATATCAGCTCTCTTAACATCGAGACCTGGAACTTTTGTGCGTTTTTTAAGGGTATTTGCAGCATTCAGAGTATTTCTTACTTTTGTCAAATTACCAAAAGTGAAAATAAAATTATTAAGGCTTCGAGGCATTTCTTCATTATTCTCTGCGAGAACCATTTGAGCTATCGCCTGAACAGTTCCTGATGACCCAATAATAATATCTGGAGCTAGTTTCTCGATCTCTCTTTTGTAGGGAGCTATCATTCCTTCTACATACAATTTGCATTGGTTTATATCGGATTCGTTATCAGGATCCCCTGCAAAGAATTTATCAGTGAGTCGAATTGCTCCAATTTTTAAACTTTGTGCAAATTCAACATTGCCCCTTTGGCCAATTAATATTTCAGTGCTACCCCCACCAATATCGATTAACATGATCTTTTTATCGAAAACAGGTAGACCTTGTAAAATCCCAAAGTAAATGAGTCGCGCTTCTTCAAAACCACTTACAACTTCAATATTTATTCCTAATTCTTTTCTTGCCTTTTCTAGGAATACTTCGCGATTTTTGGCTTCTCTAAGAGCACTGGTTGCTACGGAACGAATTTCGGCATTCTGAATTTCAGCAAGTCCCTTAAATCTCTTTAAGCATTTGATTCCACGATCTATTGCATCAGGCGTTATGACTTCGTCAGGACCGGATCCGCTGCCTAAACGAACTGATTCTTTTTCCTTTCCTAAAGACTCAAATGTTCCATTTGGATTGACTTTAACAATTATAATATGAAAGGAGTTAGTGCCGAGGTCAATCGCCGCTAAATTTCTTTCTTGCATGTATTACCTGATTTTTTCTTTTGCGATTTTAGAATCCATGATTGTTTTTTTGCGGTAATATTGAACTAACTTCTCCAACTCCGCCAAGTCATAGCATTTTATTCTATCTTGATCAATCTTCAGAAATTTATTCGCATCAAATAGTGAATATAGAATTTTTTCATCACGATTATCAGATAGACCCACCATTTTAAGTAAATCTCTTACGGTAATATCAAAGTCATAAAAGGACTTTGGAATTATTTTTGCTCTGTTCTTTTCTGCTAGAGTTAAGAGTGTATCTGCAATTCTGCCTTGTGGATCTTTTATCATTAAATTTGCTAACTGCTTGTAAGCAATCCATATTCGTTCTGATAATATCGTAATTAGGCGACTCGCTAGTTGAGGTTGCGCTTTAACCATACCTTCGAAGTTTGCTTTGTTTATGGCAAGGACGTCGGTATATCCAAATGCAACAGCCGACGCGGAGCGAGGTTTGTTATCTAAAATTGCCATTTCACCAAAGATATCGCCAGTTTGTAAAACTGCTAGCATAACTTCATTGTTATTTACAATTTTTGAAATTTTAACTTTACCACTTTGAATAATATATAACTCTCTGCCAGGTTCATGCTCACAAAATATTACTTTGTTATCTGCGTAGGATCTATTAAACTTAGTTTCATCAATCGGCGGTAATGCAATTGGCTGATTCAGAGACATCAGCTTTTTCTTTACTTGAGGCACATATTGACCGGTTGGCAGATATTTTAAATAGCTTTGATAGGCATAGGTGGCATGCTCAATGTTGCCTTGACTAAAATAATATTCGCCCATATTGTATAATTGATTTAAATCTTCACTGACAGTATTTCTAAATGATAACCTAGTAATTGTTTGGTCAAATTGACGCAATTTCATTGAGAAATAGCGAATAATTTTCATGGCTACAGGAGTATTTCGTTGAATTAATGTGCCAAATTGATCATAGCTTACCGAAATAAGAGACACATTAGTCAATGCTCTTGCGGATTCTATCTGTGGGTGTTGGCTCATTGCAGCTACAACGCCAAAAAAATCTCCAGGACCAACAACTTGATTTGGATCTTCCCCAACTACTGGATTTTCGCGGCCAACACTTACCTTGCCTTCACGGACAATATAAAAATTATACGCTTCCTTCTTACCTTCTACAATAATATAAGAATTTGCCGTATAGTTAACGATTTGGAAGCTTGGTGTAGACATTAATAAGTTACTCTTATTTTAAAATTAATCATTTGAATATTATTATAAATATGTTTCCTTTACAAATATTATTTCCCTTCTATAAGAATCAATGTTTTATTTGAATTTTAACTTAATATTTTTATTCTTTGTTCATTTCTTCTTTTATTTGGAATCCATCTTCTTCCAAAATTTGATTTTGCTTCAATTCTATTTCTGCATCTTTTGCAATCTTGCTCGAATATAGTTGATTTCTTACATTTTCTAGAATTTTTTTACCGTCTTTTGATCTACCAACCATTAGCATTTTCTTTCCTGCATCCAAATAAGAAGTAAGTCCGTCTTCCGTTGTTGGATTTTCTCTATATATTAATAAGTCAACTTTAATAGAGTCATCCAGCATATCCTTCTTTTTATATGCAATGCTCAAAAGCTTCAGAGATTTCAGAGTTGCAGAATGCCCCGGAAATAAAAAGAGAAATTCGTTTATTTTATCAATGCAACTTTTATAATTCCCGTCTTTAAACTGCTCCGAAGCCTTCAAAAAATACATTTCACCTTGGCTTTGTCTTTGTGTTTTAAATATTTCAGTATAATTGTCTGAATTAAGCTGAGCAAAACTTGACTGACATATACCAAAAAAAGACAGTAAAATGAATCCTAAATTAATTACAAAGACTCTTGACACAATTTTATTATCGAACAAAAAATGTAAAAATCGTAGAATCTTAATTGGAGTTTGTTATGAAAATGAAAATATTTATTCTGATTTTAGTTGGATTGTTCCCTTTATCGGCTAGTAATGTTGGCAGTGACTGCACATTTAAAGGAAAAAAGCTATTCGGTAAAATACAAATCGTGAGTTCTTTCCCTGATATAAAAGTGCAAGTGGTAGACTCCTTTCCAGACCTAAAGGTTCAAATGGTAAATTCTTTTCCAAGTTCGTGTGGTAAATGGCAATCAGTTACATCCTTTCCTGATTTAAAAATTCAGTTTGTAACCTCTTTTCCTGATATCAAAATTAAATACGAAAGTTCCTTTCCTGGAATTCCTTAATTCTTTTTCTTCCAAAGCAAACGATCTTCTCTTAGTTTTTTTTCATTAAGGCTTGGGCTAAGCCTCATCATTAGAAGGGAATTTATTTGCATCTCCGCTTGAGCGGAGATGGAGTTCTTCCATTCTTGAATAAAAGGAATCATTTGTTGAAAGATTTCCTTGTTTAAAAAATCTCCTGAGTTTGGGGTATTTGCGATTAGCCCCCAAACTTGAACCGCTTCTTTTTTTTCACGATTACTGCCTGTCTTCATTCCTCTATCCCATAAAATTCTTCCTTTTTCAAAAATGGCATCGGATCTTCGATAATTCTCAGGAGTATTGGCTAATAGGTAATCCATAATTTCGAGTTTCTTGCGATGATAAAGTTTAAGAGCATCTTCATGTGATTTAATTTTTTTTTCTCTTAATATTGGCGCATAACGTTCGACTGTTTGGCGAAGCGTTTCAACTCGAATTTGTTTTTTCTGTTCTGGTGGTAACTGTTTTAAGTTATTTTCATTTATGAAAAACTGTCCAATTGCATTCGATTGAATTTCGTAAATGTTTTCCAAAGTAAATAAGATTTCAGTTGCAGTTTTGGTCCCTTTTAACTCTGCGAGAAGATTCATAGAGTTCTTAAGATAATCTTCTTTGTTTAAATTTTCTTGGAGATAGTCTATCGAAAAATACGTTGAATCTGAACTAAAAGTGTAGGCTAATCGTTGTAAGTTCTGATAATATAAGTCTCTGAACATAAGAGGTAAATCACCTTTATCAGGATCATGTCCTAAAAACTTTTCAATAAAATCAGATAACTGTTCCTCCTTTGGAAGGATTAATGTATTATCAAAGTATTTCTTTTTATCAGCGTCTGAAATTTTTAACGGTGGTTTCTTTTTTAGAAATTGATCATCTTTTAAAATCTGAGTAGAGATTGGGTCGTTGTCTTCCTCTATTTCGTTTCGAAATTTTTCAATTATTTCATTTCTTTCTTCATATTTAGCCAATTCTTGAGGAGAGTTCTTAATATCTTCCTGAAAAGGTTTCTCTATTGAATGAATTGTTGGAAAAACTTCTTTGACAATGATATCTTCATAAGACCGTTGTCTATGAATATAAGTCTCTGCAACAGTTCCATCTTTGATAATATTTTCGAAGTCTTCTTTGAAATTTTTTCGAAGACCTTTAGTGTCCTTTAGGCGCTTGATTAAATCTTTCCATCCATTTTTTTCTAACGAATCTAAATCTAATTTAGATGTAACGCCTGCATTTTCTTCATTCGATTCCTCGCCCTTTGAGCTGCTCTTGAATCCAGTTTTATCTCCTGCTTCTAATGTATCAGATTCAGATTCTGTAGAAAACTCCATAGACAAAAGTTCTTCCCAATTCGAAATTTCTTCTTTTATTAGGATAGGCTCATCAATTCCGCAAATTAATTCCATTGCATGGCTAAAAGGAAAAATGACCAGCAAAGAAATTGAGAGATGCATTAACAGAGAAATATAAAAGGAAATATAGAGACGAGGAGACATTGATTCAATATTTTTCATTTGCATTCGTATAGGTCAAGTAAATATTGAATCTGAGCGTCGGCTCATCGAATAGAATTAAACAATTCAAATAACCAATCATGAAAAAATTTATTACCGCATTTTTAGCGATCCTAGTTCTAATAATTTCAATTAGATCTTCTAGATTCTTATACCAAAGTTTGGATTGGTCTTTGGCATATTGCATTGATATGGTGTTGATGAAGTTTTTTGCATGGTCACTGGATCGTGGTATTTGGCCTTATACGGATATATATACTTATAACTTACCAATGACAATTTATATAAACTGGGTTGCTCTCAAAGTTTTTGGGGATAGCTCTTGGGGTTTTCGCCTACTAGATGTTAGCTGGCTAGTTTTTTTAACGGGAGTAACATTCATTTATCTCAAGAGAAAAGTTACTGCTGTTATTATTGCATTGGTCGGTGCAAGTCTTTGTCTTACTCTTAGTGAGAATGCTACAAACTTTGGAGCATTCCAAAGAGAAACTATGATGCTTCCATTTTGGATACTATCTTTAATTTCTTACGATAAAATAATAGAGGGTAAATCTCAGAGATTGCATGGATTTTTACTGGGAACATATATTTGCTTTTCTGCATTGGTAAAACCAACAGGCTTTCTTTTACTGATATTAATTTTAATTTCCCTTCTGTGGCGATCACTCACTAATTCAAAGTTTTCATGGAAGGATACTACATTTTTTTACTTGAGCATTTTTGTCGGTGGATTCTTAGTTTTGTTTTTTTCATTACTACCTTTTATTATTCATGGAAATTTAATTGCCTCTTTTAAAGGTTGGCTTAGTTATTTCAAAGATCTTTCAATTTCTTTAGAAATTCTTTCGCCAACTGAATTGGTAGGGAATATATTTACTTTTGCACCGTCTCATTGGTTTATACCACTCAATGAACCAATTGCTGAATTTCAGAATAATGGACATCTTTCTTTGTTTCATTTCTGCCTAATCAGTATATACCTCTATCTGTTATTTTTAAATAAAATAGATGTAGGACCATTTATGATTTTAATTAGCGGTCTTTTAAATTATTTAATTCAGGCAAAAGGATTTGCTTATCATTTATTTCCTGTATGGTTTGCTGTATTGTTAATGATAACACTTTTATTAGATTTTTTTTATAAAGCATCTACTCAGAAAAAAAAATGGATTTCATTAGGATCGGTTTCTTTTATTATAATTGTCGGGATAACAGTTGTAAATCAGCAATCAAGATCTTTGAGGTTTTACAGAGGAACTGAACTCTATACAGATTTTAATCAAACAAAGAAAGATACTCAAAAAATTGAAGTATTGGAAGTGTTAAAAAAAATAAATTCTGAAATAAAAATTAAACCGGCTAAAATCCAAGTTTTTGAAGCATATCATTCCGTGACACTTAATTCTATAATGGATGAGAATATGCATTTAGTTAGCAAATATCCAGAAGCATATATTTTTTATAATGATAGTCCGAACATGAACAAGTATAAATTGGATATGCTTCGTAGTCTCAATGCAGAAAAACCGGATATAATTGTTCTTAATAAACAAGGAACGTTTCGACGAAGTAAAGACTTGTTTCAAACTTTTCCAGAACTCAATGATTTTCTGAAAGAGTATAAATTGGAAAAAAAAGTAAGAGAAATTAACAATGTTACTTACTTTATTTAT
>Ga0209174_10000499_pt1 | contig 29607 bp, 23 predicted proteins | sample JI91814BDNA_FD_187505 | JGI IMG/M metagenome (GOLD analysis project Ga0209174, IMG submission 187505) | Wastewater effluent complex algal communities from Wisconsin, to seasonally profile nutrient transformation and Carbon sequestration -... | ecosystem: Engineered > WWTP > Effluent > Algae...
AGATATGGGCAACCGCTACTTTCTCAACTACTCAACCTCTCAACTATAAATTCATCATTCACAACTCCTTCTCCATTGCAGCAATACTCTTCATCAACCGTTCATTGTCTTTACACCATTTACTCGTTTCTTCTTTCCATGCATTGAATTGCGCTTTATCTTTTTTCAGAAAAAAGGAATGGAGCAGGTTATAGCAGTTTTCCATATTGAATTGGGTATCGGTACAAACGGCAAGTGCATTTTTACAGGCGGCGGCGGCTTTGTCCAGCTGATCGGATTTCAGGAGGGCATAGATCAGTTCTTTATTGGTATAGGCATCGGTTGGGTTTGCTTTGAGGGCATTTTGCAAAACGCTGATGGCTTTGTCGTACTGTTGAAGACAATTGTATGAGTAGGCGAGTTCAACACCAAGTCCTTCGAAGTCAGGGTTTATTTTTTGTGCCCTTTCCAGGTAATCGAGGGCCTTGGCACATTCTCCCCATCCATTGTAAATAAAGCCCCATTTGTGAAGGCGGGCGACAGAGTTGGTATCTGTTTTATAGTATTTTAACCAATCGGGTATGGCCATGATCCCGAGTTCTTTGAATTTGCTTTCCGTTATCCAGGCCACTTTTACATTATTGGCTTCCAGCCTTATTTTCATATTAATGCTATCGAGTCTTTTGGGAACATATTCACCGGAAGGCCCGATAGTAAAAGAACCTTCATGCTGCAGGGTTAGTCCGGCCTGGGCATCGATATAAATAAAGCCAAAACTATGAACGCCATCTTCTTTAGGACTAAATGCCACCCATTTATCCTCTGATTGTACAAATCGTTTAGTGAAGTCAAGGGGTTGGGCGAAGAGCTGGGAGCTGAGGAGGGTGAGGAGGAGGAATGCTTTCATGACAGGCAGACAATTAGGGTGTTCAATTCTGTTACTTGAGCAAAGGTATGATTTGATAATATACTATTTCAGACAGCTCATCCGGTTCAAGTGCCGCTATTTTTATGATAAGTTACAGGAGCAATTAAATAGAGGCTCTGAAACAGCATTCTTCAATTTAAAAACCGCTGGCGATAAGTTGCTTTTTTGTATCCTGATATCCCATTTCCATCAGCCGGCTTGCGTATTTACCTGAAAAATTCAGCGTACCTGCAAACCAACCACCCAGGTTTTGTTTAGGATAAAAGAAGTGCATTTTCGGTTTAACTCCCATATCTCTGAAAGGAATAATGACAGGTGGATGATTGCTGTCTTTATATGATTGTTTTGCAAAAAGGGAGTGTTGAAAACCTGCCAGATCAATGATTCGTTGGATAGCGGAAAGGTCTTGGTTACGGAGTTTGTTTTCTTGAAGTAAGGCTTCCAGATCGGCCTTTTGTTCTGCCAGCAGCACAATAAAAATTTCATCAAACTGGTTTGTTTCCAATAGGGGTAAGATGGGGCAGTTGTCGATAATTCCACCGTCTACATATAATTTGCCATTGATTTCAGGTGAGCTGACCAAACCATACGGCAATGCAGCACTGCCTGCACAGATGATGATGGAACTGTCTGTATCTAAACTGTCGATTCTGAAGTAATAAGGTACCCATTGGCTTTTTTCAGTTGGCTTATCCGGCTTTTCAACTTCGTAATTTCTCCCCCAGGAATGCGGGGGTGTTGAAAAATGCCATCCCGGATCATCTGGATCGAATAGATCAATATTTGTGGCGAGTGTAACCCATGTTGGAATTTGCAGCGCTTTGCCTTCAATGATTTCGCCCAGTTTCTTCTGCAATGGCAGGGAGTCGAAGACGGACCTGTTATTGGAAGCTAGAAGCTTTTCAAAAAAGAAAAATGCGCCTATACCAAAAGTAACTGTAAGAATAATACAGACCAATCCAAGGATGAATTGCCAGAATACAGCAATTTTTATGAAATCAAAACAGTTGGATATTAAATAAATTAGCACGAAAAAGGAAAGGTAACCCATATAAACATCCTGTGGTAGCATTTTATAGAACAGGGTCATGACGAGGCCCGGAATCATCACGATCATTATATTTTTAAAGGAGAAACAGTCATAAGACGGGTTTATTTTTGAAACGATGAATGAAATAAGCAGGAACCACCCGAAAACAAAAATTGCACCGATAAAACGAAATATTTTTGCATTGGGCACTTCTTCTCCCTTGATGGCAGACCAGATGATCCTGGGGATCACAACCAGGATAAAGTTTAATAGTAAAAACTGTTTTTCGAAATATCTTGGGTGAAATTTTTTGAAGGGGTAAACACTTGAGAAACTCAATTCTTTATAAAATTCTTCTCCTTTTTCGAGGGAGTCGGAAGACCAAAGGAATGCATTCAGGGCGCCAACCGATGTGCCTGAAACACCGTCAAAATGTATTTGATGCTCTTTTAAAGCCTTTAAACATCCGAAACCGTAGGCGCCTTTGGCTCCGCCCCCGGCTAAGACTAAACCTATTTTCTTTTTCATTATAGGGTTTATTTACTCCCTTTAGTTTGAATAGATTGTAAATAAATATTTAGGCAGTCACTCTTTCTTGCAATTGATATCATTTCCTGTCGTTCTATCAATTTATTTTAAGGTTTATGAAAATCTAATTAATCTGTATTTTCAATTGCTGCGAACTTCAAATAAATATAAAAGGGAATTACCGTTATCTCGGAATAAAAGAGGGCTCAATCTTAAAATTGTCTGTGTTGATGAATGGTTAAAAGTTACTAATATTTCTTTCAAGTTCATTCTCTGGTTTCTTTCTTGGTTCAAAAGTGATGGTGCCTGACAGAAAAACATAAGAGTGCTTCTCAGAGCCAGTGCTAATCAGGTTGAGGCCAAGGCTAAATGCAGATTTAAACGAGTATTTTGTGCTGGCCTCCCTGTTTGCAGGATTTTTAGCGTCAAAATTCCTGAACGGATCGTTCAGGAAAGTGAACATGATACCGGCATTATTTTTTGGTTTGAGTCCGTTTCCAAAATTTGCAAAATAGTAGGGAATGATCGCTATAGATCTTTCCGATTTAATAAACCAGGGCACAGCAAATGAAAATCTCCAATTCTTTTTGGGGGTAAGTGGTGAAAGGTATCCGTCCTCTTCACCATTAGTAGCAACATTATCATCGACGTAAATGGTATTGGACCCTTTCTTCTGATAGGATACCTGATCCTCAGTTTCTATTGAGTTTTTGTATGTTATATTTAAAGAAAGGGCATATTTAGTTTTAAAAAAAATATTCAGACCGATAGTTGCGCCATAGCTGGTTTTATTATACTTAGGTAGAAATTTCTTATTGACAGTATCATACAGATCAAAGCTTTGAAAATCTGCAAAAAGGGACCCCGATAATGTATAATATCTCTTTATTCTTGACGGGTTGATCAACGAATCTATTCCCCGGGAAATACCAATTTCAAAATGGGGGGTTAGATTGGCATCTTTTGAAATGGTGAAAACATCATCATCATTATCGAATAAACTTATTCCCATATTTACAACGGTTGATTTATCCATTGTGAAATACATCGAATCTGATGGCTTTACATAAAAGCTTTTTTCCTTAAATCGGAATGGCCGGAATGTGATACCTATGTTTTTGAGTGCAATTTCGGTATTGATTACATCTGATGAAGGGATAGTAAATATGGGCTCGCCTTTATTGTCTGTGGCAATTTCCTGTGCAGACAGTATTGTGGAACTAAGTATAAACAGAATGCTGGCTATAAAACGAATGGGTCTCATAAGTGCAGAGTTGTTGGTTTAAACCAAATTTAACCCAGTTGATGAAATGAAAAAACCGTGTTTTAACGGTACCGTATATGGGCCAGAATTAGTAATGCGCTCTTTTGATCCGCAATACTCCAGGAAAAACCTAATGAGTTGAAAACGAGAAAGTTCGTTTTTAGGTATTACCAATCCATTTCAGTTTGCCTGAAATGTGATACAGATTATGACATGGCTTCAATTCTTCCTTTTTGTAGTTCACAAATGCAAATCCTGTTGACTGGTGTAAGTTAAAAAAAATTCTTACCATGTTTTGGTAGCTGTTCTTGTTTTTGTTGTCGAAAAAATAGTCGTAGAAGTTCCAGCAATTATTAACAATTAAATCGAACTCGACTCTTGTTATAAGATAGACCGGGATGTCGACAATTTCTTCCAGAGCAAAGTAGCATAATTCACCAACCGTCAAATTCCCTTTTTTGCAGTCGTTGTAGATTTTTGTTACTCCCATATCGGTGAGATGGTCAATCAGATAGGGGATATAAGGGGCACCTCCCTGCACAATTTTCCAATATATGTCTGCAGTGCAATCCAGCGAAGTGGATTTCATGCTGTATAGCAAATTGATTAAACTGTCTTGAGGAGTCAGATGTTTGCCTTGCAGTGAGGAAGAATGAGGTATTTCCGCCGGTAATTCTCCTGAATTTACGGTCTCAATATTGCCGCAATGGGTAAAGAGAAGGGTTAAAAATAATATTAGTAAAAATGCAGGTTTTGGCACAATAATAATTGTTGATTAAGTCATTTATTCAAGGGCATTAACCAGTACATAGTACTTACTGTCAGTACAGGTGTCGATTATCGTAGCACAATCAGTAGGCTTGAACGGTGCCGCTATAAATTTATAGGATTTGCCTTTAGCCAGGTTTAATTTAGCAGGACATTTCACAAAGAGGTGATGACAGTTTTTGCCAACAGGTTTTCCGTTAATGGCTGTTATTTTTCCAGTGCCAATAAATTTATAACAATCTTTTCCGCAATCGCCATTAAAGTCCCATGACATCGTGAAGGTAATCGTATCATTGGGTGTGGCAATTGATCGCTCCGGCTGCAAACCTGAATTCGCTGGTCCCGCCTTAGCGAGGGTAAATAGTAATGAAATGTATAAAAGGGGAGAAGAAAGTATCATTTCATGATATTTTGTCAGAGGGATGTTTGTGACCGCATGAAAATAGGCAGATAATTGTTGCTATTTGGTTAAAAGGGTATTTGAAATGAGTTTATACCCTGATGATTGCCTTTTTTATCTCGAGTCATTTGAAATGTTACCCGGTGACCTGCACCTGCCGGAATTTTATTTTTTGATCAAGGGTGATTTCAAAAAGATAATTGATACTGAAATCCTGAAAGTCCTTATCCGAGGTAATTAACCGAAGAGTGATTTTTTGTGTTTTTTTATCGTATCGGGCTTCCAGTTTAGTTTTTGATCCTTTGACCACTTCAATTTCCGGACTACGGCTTTTGCCTTCCTGGAAAAGTGCAGTGGCATTTAATATTTCCAATGTTTTTCTCAGGTCCAAAGCAAAAATGGTACTGAAGTATTTGTCAAAATCAGATTCGGTAAAAGGCTTGATAACTTTAGGATCAATATCCATCACCAGTTTCGAATCCGCCAAAAACCAGATTTCGTTTCCTTTATTAAGTATCGGGAAATCTATAAATAATTTCATTGCATTCAGATCTCCCGATATAATGGCTTTTTGTAGTGCCAGAAATTGATCCGTCCACTTAGTGGTATCAGCTCCTTTTTCAGCTTTTGCGGGGATGCTTATCTTTCCCTGCGGTATTGTTTCGGGTGTTTTTTGCTCTGGTTGCTTACAGGACATAGCAATGAGCAGGCTCGCAAGAATGACCATTTTTACATGTATTTTCAAATTCATATGATGAAAATATATATGATTGTTGACTTCGGATTTCATGCTTCCCCAGACTTTGTTTCGACTAATAACCACTGCTATTTCTGCTAATCATCCGTTTGCTTTAAAACTGGTATGGGTAGCGGAACTGTTCCGGAAATGCTTGATTGTTTCACAAAATTGAAAAAATATCAACATTATTTATTCAAAATGATTTTTTCACCTTTCCCAAAAGTTCTTGTCTCCAGTTTGATGTTTGCATTTTTATCCTCTTTTGAAAATTGGCAATCAAAAGAAAGTGAGTTTTCGCCTTTTTTTATTTTAAAATCAGATGGATTTATGTCAAATTCCTTAATAAGTTGCCAGTTCGCATCATATACAGCTGCCCTGTTGCCACCTGTGTATTGAATGGCCTGTCCTTTATTTAATACTATTGGTAATTTTATTTCTTTGTAATTATTTATTTCTATTACAATATCCCTGGCTTCACAATCAATGGCGGTAAGGATGAAATGTAAAGTTTGGTCATCCCCTATATTATTCATTTTAAAAGTTGAGAAAAGCGGTTCGCCGGGTTGTTTGTCGGTCTTTTTGTGCGTAAATATTTCAGCATTTATTTCGTACAAATTACACTCATTCTCATTGATTTTTTTGATAGAAAACTCTTTTTTCGAATCACGGAATAATGTTTTCTGTTTTTCACTGAATACCCCTCCAAGCCTGAGTTTTTCCCAATCCCCTATCAATTCAAGAATTTTATTGGAATGGCCATTTTTCTCAATGGACTCCAGTGCTGCTACGAAAGCATAGCCGGCATCATAACCCGCAGATCGGGCTAAGAGCCATTCAATATCTTCAATGCTTGTTTCGGGGGTCATTTTGAACCAGCCTAACATACCCGGCATATAATTTCTTTTGAAATAGGCCTGGTTTTTAAATCTGTATTCCGTCTGGCTTTCCCTGAATCCTCCATACCATGGTTCGCCCCAGTTCATTCTTGAATAGATATGCCAGAAAAAATGAGTGGTGCGGCTGGCATCGATGATTAAATGTTTTTTTACTTGAGGCGATAAGGAGTTGTACCAGGTATAAGGCATTAATGACTCGCCATAAGTGCCCAATCCGGTTGAGCGATTCCCTTCTAACCCGTCAAATGAAATCTGACGCAAGCCTGTTTGATTATATATCGCTGCTATTCTTTTTGACATTTCAACAGTTAGTTCTGCGTTCGTCAGAAATACTTTGTACCCATGATCCAGTAGTTTTGCTATTTTCTCGCCAGATGGATGCTCTGCTGCTGTTGTATTAAATGCACCCCGCTGACAGTCCAGTAATTTCCATGGAGATTTTTCCGAAACTGTTCCATAACGGATCAGTTCATTTCCTATCATCACCGTTTTTAAATTATTGTTCTCCATCTGGTTGAAAAAATCAGGCGATTGAATCAGGATTTCAGTGTCAGTGGCATTAATATTTTTGACAATTATTGAATTCCCTACAACTGCCAGTCTTTTATCAGGAATGGGGGTGACATAGGGGTCATTGGTTGTAATGAAATTTGACAGAAAGTGAGTCCCCACCATGATGCCCTGGGCCTCCGCTTTGTCAACACATTTTTTTAACCCGGCCATCCCGTTTGGAAATTCTCCTTTATACAACTCAAAATGCCCCCAGTTTTCAAAAGTCTTGCCGTAATGATATAGATATTTTAAGCCTGCTTTTTTTGTTAAGGCAATGGCGCTATCGATATTGTCTTCCGTAAAGTTTGTAATAATATATGCCGCTGCTGCCTGAGGGGATGTTTTTACCCATTCTCCATCAATCATCGGATGGGGGAGGCCTTCGGTTTGTTCAATTTTGCCGATTGTTTTCAATGCTTCTGCTGATGGGCATCCGAAAAGGGCAATTTTAGAATGAATGACGCCACCGTCATCATAAGCCGGTGCTACCATTTTTTCGTGACTAAAATCCTGAATAATTCTATCCTTATTCCTGTTTCTGCAATATGCCTGCAGGCTACTGCCTGTCATCGTTGGTTTGGCCGCTTCGACCCTGTATAGTACAGATTCATCTGTTTTCGGGTGCATATTATTAATGTCTGCTTCTCTGAAAATATCAAAGGCAGGCATGCGATCACTTTCGTTCCAGGGATAACCACCGAGTGTTTTAATATTTAATGACTGAATCCCTAAAGCATATTCATCTTCCCGGACAACGCCGACAGTCTCTCCGATTATTTTATTGATCGTTGTCGAATAAGGTCCCCAGATAATTAAATCAACTGCATCTTTATTGGTTAAGGATATCAGTTCAAAACTGAGATAGGATGCCTTTTCTTCTATTTTTATTTTCGCTTCGATATTATTTTCAAAAAAAAGGGAGATCGTGTTTTTGCTTGCTTTAGCTTTTTGCGATACTTTAATTTCATTATTTATTCGTAAGGACATTAAATACACAGGAGCGTCTTTCGCCAGATAGTTTTTATTCGTTTTCTGATCCGTAAAATCAAGAATTGATCCTGTCCCGCTAATACTCATTTTAAAGGAGGTAGTCCTTAAATTGAGGATAGCGGAATCTTTATGATTTGCCCATGAACCTAATGTCAAATTCAGAATAAGCAAGAATAATAGAATCTTCTTCATTTAATTCCCATTTTTTATAAGCGGCATTCCTAAAGTTAATAAAACCGGACATTTCTTATTGTTATTTGATTATTTGCAAGCCCGGGTTACAGCAACAGAAGGTACTAAGAATTTATAGCTTCCTTTAAATGAAAGAGCCATTCATTTAGGGGTTTGTTTGGAACAGGGTTGATCCGGTTAATAATTGGTCAGAGGGCAGGCTGTTTGGTGCCCCAGTAAAAGAATCCTGTAAGTAGGAAGATGGTCAGATTGCCGCTTTATAAGTGAAGAATAATAATGGCTGAGGCCTTTGCAGTTGCCAATTACTGGTTAGTATTGTCATTACTGGTAGCTATATTGTTCTTTGACCTGTATTCAAGAATATCGCCTGGCTGGCAATCGAGGACCTCGCAAATGGAAGCAAGGGTATCGAACCGAACTCCTTTTGCCTTACCTGTTTTTAGTATAGATAAGTTTACCGTAGTGAGTCCAACTCGTCGCGAGAGTTCATTTAACGACATTTTGCGTTTGGCCATCATTACGTCCAAATTAATTACTATCGCCATGATTAAATAAAGGATTCGTTTTCTTTTTTAATAAATAATGCCCTTGTCACGAATTGTTTAACAGACCATAATATGATGGCTAAAAGAAAATAAATTGTTTGTGGACTTTCAATTACAAATAGCTTGGTGAATGATCTGAAGAATAAATTCAAAGCGCTTTCCGGCGATTTCCATTCGGAAATATGCACTTCCGCGAAATTATTGAACAATACCTGTAGCGCACCGGTGGCCGCCAGGGAAAGGCAGGACAATATAACGCCGTTAAATACTTTTAAGCTTGTTTCATCAAAGAACCCGGCACGGCTATATCTTTTAAAAAGCCGCACCAGTAAATACCCGACGTATAAAAAGATAATGTTGCTGATTATTTGTGTAATGAACCAGACCAAGGGGGCCTGTCCCGCCGGCACCACGTAGGAGTAATCATTGGTTAAATAGGCAATAAACCAACGCAGGTGGTATACGAGTGCTAAAACTGAAAAGGCAATTGTTGCCCACAAAACAGCCTGAATGAATTGGGGCTTTGAAAAATTTGTCCTGGCCATATTTTAAAAATTAAGTGAGTATCGCACAAACCTAGGTATTTAATTAAATAAAACAAATAAAAATTATTGATATATTTTAAATAATAGACATTAAACGTTACCTGCCACTTGATTTTGGGGTTCAGGTATCCTGATCAACCGGTTGATTTGTATAATTAATTGTGTGACAGTAAATTAGCAATAGCTGCAGTAGTTAACTCCGAAAATGTTAAGTGTCTGCCTTCAACATTACTGGCAAAGGCAAGGCCGGGCTGATAGTCGGGATTGGATATTCTAACTGGCCGAGCTGACTTCTTCTAAAAGTAAGTAGTAAGTATTTTAAGGAGGACTTTATTTACAAAAGCTTGCCAAGTAATACACCTGTACTATTGCTGTGTGGCAATGATTGACATCTCCCAGTTTCCGCTATATATATAGCTCTTCATTATTCAATGAAGGCCCGATGCTTACTTCGACTTCCCAGACTCCAGTAAATGTATGTGCCGCTTCATGATACTCACCATCATATATTAGCAGGGGCTTTCTGCTGAGGTTTTGGGCGATTGTTTTGCCATCATCCTCCAGGGCAAAATCAACAGGGTATTCTTTTGTAAAATGGATGGCCCTGCCATCAATATATCCCTGTATCGTAGCTGGGTGTGGGTTCAATCCTGGTCCTTCCAGCTCCTGGCAGGTACCCCGGAACTGACCTTCTTCCAGCATTTCAATGGTTATGGTAAAGCTGACTTTCTCCCCGGCAAAGTCCCCATACTCCGGGCCGTATTGAAAATGGCCAAGCCAGGTGCCAGAGAGGTTGTGTTGGGAGGGATGCATCGGGTGAATATCGTAAAAACTATCTTTTAATTATAGTATTTGTTAGAGTATTAAAATTAACTGTTGTATATCTTGTAATTTTTGCGTTAGGCAAACCTTGGCGGAGATGGTGCTGAGTCAAAGACATGAGCACAACAGTGCTATTAATTGGGTATTCTGAAAGATGATGAGAGTTTTGAGGAATGCTACAAATAACAAAGGAGTTTAAAAGCTGTAGAATTTTATTTGAGGAAAACTACTTGTATCATTGGGTTTAATCATTTGCAAATGCAACTAGCAAATTAATTTATATCCCAATCCCCTTACATTAATAATTTTTACGGTTGTATCTGCATTTAGATAGCTTCGTAATTTAGAAATAAAAACATCAAGGCTTCTGCCGGAAAAATAGTCAGTATTGCCCCATAAGCTTTGCAGTATATCATTTCGTTTCAGCGGTTCATTGCGCTTTAATAGTAAAAGCTGCAGCAAATCGGCCTCACGGGATGTAAGTTGCCTTTTTCTGATTCCCATTTTTAGTTCGCCTGACGGGTATAAAAATGTTGATTTACCAATCTGCCATGAATAAGTTACATTTTTAGTTAATGCAACAGGGTTCAACTCTCTTTTTAGCAGAGATTTCATTCTTACCTCTAGCTCAGCAATGCTGTAGGGTTTTTTTAAATAGTCATTGCCACCCATTTCAAAGCCTTTTACCACATCAGCAGTTTGTGAACGGGACGTAAGAAAAATTACAGGCGTCATGCTGTCTGTTCTCCTGATTGTTGCAATCCATTCAAAGCCGTTTCCGTCGGGCAGCATCACATCTGCTAAAATGATATCGGGTTCTTCCTGTTTATACAAAAGCATGGCTTTAGCAAGCGTAAGAGCATGGTACACTTCAAAGCCTTTTGCTTCAAGGCTTTCTTTTACAATTTCCGCTAGTGCGGTTTCATCTTCTATGAATAGGATTTTTAATATGGCCATATCAATGTAACGATTGTGCCCTTCCCTTTGGTACTGCTTATCTCAATTTTCCCATGATGTGCTTCCATTATATTTCTCACATAGCTCAATCCCAGTCCATGTCCTTTTACAGCATGATTCGGCTTAGGCTCTCTGTAAAATTTATCAAACACATAGGGTAGGGAGGAACTGGCTATGCCCTCCCCTTTATCTTCACAAATGATGCGAAAGTGACGGTTGTCTGATTGGCAGATAATATCAATGTGAACATCCTCCCCTGAATATTTAATCGCATTGTCTATAACATTTGTCAGGGCTTGCTGAAAAAGTTGTTTGTCTGCCATGAGCAAATTTATGCCTGTATTATTTGTAAATTGGTAATGTACTTTTTTGTCGGTTGAAATTTTATGAGTTTCTGTTATTTCTTTAATCGTTGTTTCAATTTCTATTTCTTCTAAATGGACAGGAATGCTTTTTTTTCCGAACAGGGATATGTTTAAAATATTGTCTATTAAACCGGCCAGCCTTTTAGTTTCATTTTTTGCATGTCCTATATAGCGAAAATATTTTTCCTTGTTTAATTCTGAATTGTTTAATGCCTCTAAGGCGGCAGAAATAGTGGTCACAGGGGTTTTTAATTCGTGCGTAATATTATTGATAAAATCGGTTTTGATGACGGCTAGTTTTTTTTCATGAATTAATGCTTTTAGTAACAGCCAGATACAAAAGGAGACTAAAAAAACCAGGAGCAGGGATCCGGCTAATATCCAAATCATTTTGGAAAGTACATGTCTGATCGGAGAGTCAAAAACAGCTCTTATATACTGTTCTTCTTGTTTCCACCATTTATAGGTGGGTTGTGCCTTGGTTACAATTTCTCCCTTTTTTATCAATGTATCAGGGAAATTGGAGTAATTGAAAAGACTGTCTGCATGGCTTAAATAGAAATGAAAATTTGTAAAAATTTTTCTTTCAGCCAGATATTGTTGAAGTAACGGACGAAAACGACTAGTGTCAAAACCATATTGGGTTACTTTTTCGAGGGCAAAATCTCCGAGGCTTTGGATCCGGTAATAAATCACATGATTTTCCAGGTCTTCAGTTCGGAGGTTTCGGGCAAAGCGCTGTGCTATTTTTCTTTTATAGGCGGTATCATCCTGCTTTAGATAAGCTGCCAGTTCAGGATGGCTGAAGGATGTAAAGTCGTTCTTGTCTTTTGCGTTAGTAATCCGATGAGAAATCTCGTCTACGTTGGCTAAATATTTACTCGAAATTATAAAGGAAGAAGTATCCAGTAACTGTTCTGTTATTATTTGCTCAATGGTATCGCAGCGCAGCTGAAAATCTTTTTTTATGGCATCTTCAAAGGCCAGATTTGTTTCTCTTTCAAAATTAATCCGGGAGGCGCTGTAATAATTTGTTATCCAGTAATACTGCAGCAGAATAACCCCTGTTATAGCCAACAGGCATATTGATAGTAGCCACCGGATATTTTTTATCATGCTGCAAATATAAAGCTTGTTCCAGGCTGGCAGTGACCGTTAACAAACGATAACATTCGATTAGGGGTGGTTAACGCTAAGATATTGGCAGGATATGGAGCTTTGTAAAAATATAATTTATGAAAAAAATGATGATCTGTTTTTGTATGCTGACTGTGGTACAGTTAAATGCGCAGGATCCGGTTTTGAAAGTCGGTAGCCCTTTTCCCGAGATTACTATTTCCCATATTAGTAACGCACCGTTAAAAGAAATCTACCTGAACAAGGTAACAGACAATAAATATTATATTCTGAATTTTTGGGGCACATGGTGTGGGCCTTGCCTTCCTGAAATGGACACATTGGCAGTGCTTCAAAAGAGTAATGAAGGGAAAATTCAGATTATTGCCATTTCCGACGATAATGAAGATCGGAAATCGAAATACCTGAAAAAGAAGCCATCTGGTTTGTGGCTAGCTACAGATACAAACTACACGCTTTATAATATGCTGGGCCTCGCATTTGTAGGTCAGAGTGCTATCATTAGCGCCGATAGAAGGATTGTAGCATTGGTAAGAACGGATTCAATTAATCAGCAGATGATTAATAAAATATTACGGGGAGATACAGTACTGATGAGCGCAGGCATAAAAGAAGCTAATAACCCTGTACTTGAAGTGGCCTTTGACATAGATTCAAGTACCCTGCATAGTTTTACCATCAGGGGGTATAAAAAAGGGCTGGCAAGTATGTCTAATGCCTATTGGGACCATAAAACATATAAAGACAGAAGGATTACATTTTTTAATTTGTCAATTGGTTCTTTGTACCGGGCTGCTTATGGTATAAAATCTTTTAAACACCAGGAAGTATTCGATAGTACAGTAAGTGAGATGGAGGTTTACAACTATAATATGAAAAATAAAACAGCTTCATATTGTGTGGATTTGCTGGTTAAGCCTGAACAAAAAGACAGTCTGTATATCATACTGCAACAATACCTCAATAAACATTTTCCTGTGCAGTCCCGATTGGAGAAAAAGTTTATAGAAGTATTGGTCTTAAAGCAAAAATCAGGGATGAAAATTAAACTAACAAAATCCGTTGCTGAAAAAGCCTCTTATGGATTCAGTGGAGCCGGGTACAACGGTGTTAAAGTTTTAGTGTCTGATTTTGCGTCAGATTATCTTACAAATGAATTAGAATTTCCCGTTGTTGATGAAACCGGGTTGACGGGGTTTTATGACATCAAAACAAATGTAGAACTGCGAAACCGGGAGGGTATATTACAATCAATTGAAAAATTAGGCTTGACGGTGGAGAAGGCAATAAGGGAAATGCCGGTGATTGTGTATTACAAATGAGTAAGTTTAAAAATAACTTCATGTAAAATAACTTTTCCGTACCCATGTTATATCACAAACCGTTATTACTACCGATAATCCTCCCTCACCGGATTAAACACATCAATCACTTTACAATCTGTAACTGCCACAGCCCCATGCGGGACATTAGAGGGGATTACATAAAACATACCGGAAGTCAATGCGCAATGTTCCTCGCCAATGGTCATGTCCAACTGGCCTTCCAGGATAAAGGTGATCTGCTCATGCGGGTGACTGTGCTTGGGCAGGTTGCTGCCGGCCTTGATTTCTACCAGACCAAGGGTCATGTTGCTGCCGTGGGCGTAAAAACCGGTGAGGCCAGGAGCAAGGGGTTTGGCGGGCTGGTTTTTTAACAGGGGCATTGAGTATTATTTTAAATTTTATATTTTGAATTTTGTATGAGGGATGATTCAGGCGTTATTTATTTAATGGAAGAGGGTTATTTTTTTATGTTGAATATTAAATGGTGTTTGTTGAATAAGTAGGATGATGGGTAATTTAAAATATAAAATTTATCATTCAAAATAATCATAGCCCGATTCCACGCGCCATCAGTGTCGCCAGCAAAGGTATGATCAGCAGCAGGATCAGCTCCAGCCGGATCATCCAGATCAGTTTAGAAGAAATGGCAATGGTTTCTGCCGCATCACCTTTTCTTTGTTTGATAAAAAATACCGTGGGATAAATTGAGAGTATTCCAACCAGTGCAAAGAGCCCCACTTTTAAATGGAAGATCCAGTTTTTACTGTAATAAAAAGTTGGTTTGCTGATGCCGCCAAACCAGAGCGTAAGACCGGCACCGAGTAATACAATGGCCGCTAAACCATAGAAAGCATCAATTTTTGAGAGCCGGCCGATTTCCTTTCTGGTCATCACCGGCTTCAGCAATAGATATTCCCCCAATACCGTGGCAGCAATGGTAAGGATGGAGAGGAAGTGGAGGTAACGGAGTGTTATTTCTAGCATGGGGCTTTGGTTTTGGGTTTAGACGTTTTGATCCTCATCGTCGGAGTCAGTCGATAGTCTTTAGTCATTAGTCTTTAGTTGGGTACCTTTAGTCGTTTACAGAGTAATGGTGGAACAGGTTTTCCCCACTGGCCACTCGCTACTAGCCACTCGCCTAAATAAGAACAGACGAACAAATGATTGCAGAATGATGAAGTTCTTCCCCCTTTAGGGGGCTAGGGGGTTTCGAAGTAACAGAAATTTCCCCCCACCCATTCCTTGTCCTTATTATACCGCACCCCAATCATCTTGCCTTTGCTTAAGCGGCCGAGGTTATTGGTAGGCACCGGACGAGCATCGCCATCTTTCCAGAAATAAAAAATGCGGATCTCGGCCTTGGCTGGTACATCCGGTGTCTGGATCACATCGGCATATTTCACCTTGCGTTGTAAAATCCAGTTCTCAGGATCCTTTACTTTGTCGATATCTTCTTTGGTAACATCAATTACTACTCCCTGGCCCGCGAAGGAGAAGAGTGGTTTCAATACATAATTTTCCAGGTCGGCTGGTAATTGTTTTACTTCATTCAGATAAAAAGTAGCCGGCACATAAGGATGACGGATCAAGGGCAATGTGAATTTACTGATCCGGTAAAACCAGTTGGGATGTGGGCACCATTCCACTTCAAGTTCCTCGAATAATATTTTTCCTTTTTCCTGCACCTCCGGCGTCTGTTGCTGCAGATCATCAAAAATCACCCGGTTGTAGATACGTTTGATTTGGGTTTTAACGCCATCGCGGAGATAGTATAATTTTTTTCCTTCGCGGATCAGCTCCGTGATACAAACCGGACGAATACCGAGATAGTCCTGTGTGCAGTAAAAATCAATCTTTGTCTTTTGCTGGTGCGGGAAGATCTCGAGTAAAATCACTTCTGAGGGATCATGTGATCCCACGATAATGTCTTTCAGCAGCTGGATATAACTGGCTTTATCATGACCGCCGAGATAGGCGGAGAAATTATCCGGTACTTTATGTGTTTGCCGGAAGACCTCATCAATCAGTACTTCATAGGCAAAGAGGGTGGGGAAGCCCTGCATCTCGATCAGCTGGGGTTCGTATTCACCGGCTTCGTTGATACAGATGCCGAAATCAAAAGCGATAAAATGGGTATGTTCATTTTCACCGGGAACGGCAAGGCCTTTGGGAATGGCGTTGCGGGTGAGGTTTTTAAAACCGGGGTCGGCGATGATATCCACAATGGCTTCGCAGGCATCGAGGATTTTGTCTTTGAAATCCTTTGGCACAAAGATGGGCGTCTCCGCCACCCGGAATTCAATACCACCGGGGTGAACGGCGTTGAGATTGGCTAAAAATGTTTCGTATTGTTCTTTGGTAAAGGATTGGTTGTAGGCCTGACGAATAGCGGGAATCATGATGAGAGATTTGAGGGGAAGTTACTGAATTGGGGGGGAGTGGCAAAGTCTTAACCGCAAAGATGCAAAGGCGCAAGGAAAAGTACTCACAGAATCTTATATAAAAAGAGAAATCATTTATGTCTTAAGAGCCCCGTTATAAATAGTTGTATAGCTCTATTTGAAAGTACAAATTTCTTCTTGGGACTCTATTTCATTCTTCGCGTCCTGGCGTCTTTGCGGTTAAGCTTTTTCGCATCGCAAAAAATAAACTGATTATTTCCCGTTCACAGAGCTCTGCTAGCGGTTAAACCTTTCTAATAAAAAAGCATCCTGTACAATACAGGATGCTTTTGAATCAAATTTTATTTTTACTGTTGAATAGCCGGTCAGTTGACAGCTTTAATTCCTTTAACTGGCCTGATAATTTTAGATGCTTTTTTCGCCAATACCCAGGATGCACGGCGGCCGACATTATTGGTACCATAATCAATCCAGCCATAGCCATTTTCACCCCAGTCTGCTCCCCATGAATTCTTGATCAGCCATGCATTTTTATCATCGTCCCAACCGAGGATGATGATCGCATGATTAGAACTGGGGTTGGCATAGTTACTGGGATTTTCATAGAAAACACCATTGGTATAATCCTGCAGGGCCTGTGTGGATACCAGGCTGGCAGCCACCGGTCCGTATTTGCAAATTGCTTCCTTGATAGAAGCTACAGAGGCAATTTTAGTCACATCACCGGAAGGGTCTACCACACCCCAGTCAGTGGCAAAATAATTGGTGGAGGGAGCAGTAGCTCCACAGGAACCCACCACGCCTGCGTCTGGTAATACAGATTCTCTTTCAATATTTTTATTATTATTCACCATCCATTCAAATACCTGGTAAGCCAGACCGCCTTCGGGTCCGCAATTGCCGGCACCAGAGCAGTTGACTACATGTTGTTCAGAAGTATTGAGACTGTTTGCGGCAGCAGCAGAAGCACCATTGACCCGCAGGTAACTTCCTTCGTAAGCGCCCATGGCAGAATAAGACCAGCAATTACCGCATTGCTGATCACGGGCCGGTGTTACATAGTATTGTGTTCTGGCATCATAGGATTTTTTACTGGCAAAACAGGCAATGAGGTAAACTTTAATAATTTCCATTGCTTCAGGACTGAGTTTACGACTGATCTGCAGGTTCTTTACCCGTGTGATTTCCTGGGCGTTTACTTCCTTTTCACCGGTGATTTGCGCCAGGGTTTTATTACTGACTCCTGTGAATCCTACATTGTATTTTAATTTCTGCTGACCAATCAGGATACGCTGTGCAGCAATCCTGTTTTTTACAAGAGTGGGGGCATTCAATTCCCTTGTTTTGTACTTGGCCGGTAATTCAATCTGCGCCGATAATGCAGTGCACAGCACCATGCTGCAAAGGATGAGCAAGCTGTTTCTTTTGTTCATTTTCATGTTTAAAGGTTTGTGGTTTAATAAATACTTATTGAATAATGATTTTGAATTTTCTTTCTTTAGCCGGAGGATCTTTTTTCTTCCAGGATCGGCGGTACACAAAGTGAAGAGTCGGGGTTCCTTTCTTTATACCCGTAAAAGTGAAAACCTGTGTTTCGGGTTCACCATCAATGTCTTTTGCCTGTACAATAAGTGATGTATCCAGCCGGAGAAAAGACTGGTAGGAGGAATCTGCCAGCATCCAGCGAAAACCGGTTCCTAAAACTGCACCCAGTTTAATGTCGAAACTTTCATGAGGATGTATGCGGATGGTATCGATACCAGCTGTATCGGGTTGGCTGCTATGGCAGGCCTGCATAAGTAGTAATACAGCCAGTAGTTTCATCTGAATTCGTTTTTTGCTACTGATCAGATGTGGAAATATTCCTGTAAATCATCAGGAGCGGATGCTGCCTGACTTTAACCAGTTGTAAGGTAGGAGGATTCTGAGAAATGGCGATGGTTGTGGATATTATTTTTTTGTAGGGTAGTTTTTCAAGGAAATTTCACCGCAGAGAACATGAGATAAAGGAGTTTTCGCAGAGGTTAAAATTTTTTTGTGCTACAACACGTAAACTATTGAAATTAACTCTGCGTAATCTCTGTTGTCTCATGTTCTCTGCGGTGAGACTTTACACCAGCTCAGGCTCCATCAACCCAATCGCCTGGTTCAAAAAGTTGGGAAGAATATGCGCATAGGTCCACCTGATTTTATCAGGATCTTCGAGGTGTTCGAGCATGCTGCGGAGTTTATCTTCTCCATGGCTCTCGATGACGGTCTTTTGTTTTTCTTCTGTGCGCAGGTACATACTCATCCCCGGTGCATCGGCTTCGGGATGGAATTGGGTACCAATCATATAATCATTGAAGCGGATGCCCATCACGGCTCTTTCATAAGGCACATGCGGACGGCTTTTTTCTATACAAAGTATTTTGGCGCCCATATCATTCAGCAGGTCCAGGTTGGGTTGAATCACCTGGTAATCGCGGCTGTCCACCGCATAAAAAGGATCACGGAGCCGGTCGAATACCGGTTCATCCTTCCCTGCTTCCAGCATATGAATCGGGAATACACCAAAGGCAGTGGATTTTCTTTTGCAAACCAGTCCGGCATTGAAATAACGACAGGCCAACTGAAAAGAATGACAGATAAAGAAGATATATTTTTTACGGGTGGTGGAAGGGTTCTGGTTCCAGCGTGTCATTTTATCCAGCCACCTGCCCCAGGCAATATCCCAGTCATCAAAGCGACTGATCAGCGGATCACCGGGGCCACCGGAAGAGATATAGATATCGTAAGAAGTATCGGGTAATTCGTTGCGGAGCCGCACATCATATTCTGTTACCTGCAGTTCGAGATCATTGGATCCTGCCCAGTCGTGCAGGATGGTACGGATACAACGCATGCCCTGGTTGGCCTTGCCTTCATAGAGATCCAGGATGGCTACTTTAACGGGTCCTTTTTCCAACCAATTCATCCTGCAAATTTACTGATTTTTAAGCTTTTGGCAGTAAAACAGGGGGGGCAGACTTTCCCACAAATGTGGATTTAATGATTTTGCCGGACCGGTATCGGGTAATTCCGCTTACTTTTTCTCATGGACTTTCTCCCCGCCCACAAATGTGTACCAGACTTTGGCCGAATACAAGGCCATCGGCTCTGCCTTCATGAGATCGGTATCAACGATAATAAAATCGGCGAGTTTGCCTTTTTCCAGGCTGCCTTTTTCTTTTTCTTCAAAATTGGAGCGGGCGGCCCAGATGGTCATTCCTTTTAATGCCTCCTCCCGGCTCAATGCATTTTCCATCTGGTAACCTCCGTTTGGAAGGGCCTTACTGTCTCTGCGGACCACGGCGGCAAAAAATGTTTTAAAGGGAGAAATGTCTTCCACAGGAAAATCAGTTCCCAATGGAATCCATCCGTTTTGTTGCAACAATTGCTGATAAGCATAAGCACCTTTCTCACGATCCTTCCCTAAGCGATCACCGGCCCAGTACATATCGGATGTGGCATGGGTGGGTTGCACCGATGGAATAATTGAATAATTACCAAACAATGTAAAATCATTTTGATTCACCACCTGCGCATGTTCGATCCGCCAGCGCAGGTCATTCTTTCCTTTTAAATACTTGGCATAGATATTCAGGATGGTCCGGTTGCCACTATCACCAATGGCATGGGTACACATCTGCCATCCTTTTTCACTGATCCAGCTGGCTACGGAATCAAAATGCGCTGGCTTGCTTAATAAAAACCCATAATGACCGGGCTGATCGTTATAGGGTTCCAGCAAACAGGCACCGCGGGAACCGAGGGCACCATCCCCGTACACTTTAAAGCTGCGGACGTTTAAGCGATCGGTTTTGATCATGCCAGTCTTTGCTGCATAGTCATAGTTTTCTTTTTTATCACTGAGCATCACATAGAGCCGCATTTTCAGTTCTCCGTTCTCCTGTAACTTTTTGATGGATTCTACTTCTTTAAAGTCAAGACCGCAATCATCAATGGTTGTGAGTCCCATGGCAAAACAATTCTGCTCAGCATCCAGCATGGCTTTTTTGAATTCGGCATCGGTTTGTGCAGGTATTTTAACGCTTACCAGATCAATGGCATTATCAATCAGCAGACCGGTGAGGGTGCCTTCCATTTCTTCAATCTCTCCACCGGTTAAAGTATCACCGGGTTGGATGCCTGCCAGTTCCAGTGCTTTTTGATTGGCCATGGCGGCATGTCCGTCGATACGGGTGAGCAGTACCGGACGATCCGGAAATAATTCATTCAGTTTTTCATTGGTAGGAAAGGATTTATTCTCCCAGTCATTCTGATCCCATCCGCGGCCGGTGATCCATCCGGAAGGGTGTTGATCCGCAAATATTTTTGTTTTACTCAGTACATCTTCCCAACTGGTGCTGGCTACCAGGTTCACGGTTTGCAGTGAATTGCCATAATTTAAAAAATGGGCATGGGCATCAATAAAACCCGGATAGATGAATTGACCCTTTGCATCTAATTTTTCTTTGGGGTCGTATAATTTCAGCAGACTGGCGGTATCACCGGTGGCCAAAATTTTACCTTCTTTGATCAGCATGGCTTCGGCGGTGGAGAAGGCGGAGTCAACGGTATAGATGGTGGCGTTGTAAACGAGTAAGTCGGCTTCGGATTTGCCGGTATCGTTTTTCCCTTTGCAGGCGGCGAGTAGGAGGAGGGGGAGATATTTGAATTTCATGGGATGAAAATAGGGAATATGGGTGATAGATCGCTGCGCGAATGGGATGAAAACGGATTTGAATCGCTGCGCGATTTGGAAATGGGAACGCGGATGACGCGGATTGAGCGGATATAAACGGATTTATTATTCGCTGCGCGAATAGGGATTAAAACGGATTTGAATCGCTGCGCGATTTGGAAATGGGAACGCGGATGACGCGGATTGAGCGGATTAAAACGCCTGCCTGCCGGCAGGCAGGGATTTATTATTCGCTGCGCGAATAGGGATGAAAACGGATTTGAATCGCTTCGCGATTGAGAATGGGAACGCGGACGCCGTCGGCCAAAGCCTATGGCGGCGGACGATGTCGCGGATTGGGCGCCTGCCTGCCGGTAGGCAGGGATTAAAACGGATTATACTCACTTCGTGAGCATGGGGAATTTAGCTTTGCGCGCTTTGTCCACAGGACTCTGCGAGCGTGAAATTCTTCCGGATATTTATTCGCTGCACGAATAATGGTAGGAACGCTCGCAGGGGCAATGAATAAAAGAATTTCGGATCTTCTCTCCGGAAATTGAGAAAGCTCAATTAACTTTCATATCTAAATAAAAACGTTATGACAACCATTAAAACATTCGTATTGTTTTTTATGATGATCACTCTCCTAAGTGCCTGTGGCGGTAAGGATAAAAAAACGGATGAATCGAAGAATAAGGAAGAACAGAAAGCTACAAAGGAAAAGGAAGAAACCGGTACCGCTACCCGGCTTGAGGGTAATTGGGTGATTAAAAGAGCAGAAGGCAGCATGGCAGAAATGAATGTAGGAACAGTGTATAGTTTTAAAGGGAGTAAACTGAGTTTTGGAAAAGATGGGTTTCAGAATCCGGGAACAACGGAAGTAACCGACAGTACTTTCACCTTTCAGGCCGATGGCAATCAGTATAAATTTGATTATTATTATCAGTTCAATGGAGATACGATGGTGGTGAGGATGAAAAATGGAACACAGGTGTTTCATTTGGTGAAGGAGTGAGAGAGATTGAGAATGGAAAATTGAAAATTGAAGTGGAAATTCAGTAGGCGGATTTGAATCGCTGCGCGATTGAGAATGGGAACGCGGATGACGCGGATGACGCGGATTAGCGCGGATTATTATTCGCTGCGCGAATGGGAGTGAGGAACACGGATCTAACGGATTGAAAGGATTAGAACGGATTTTAATTCGCTGCGCGAATAGGGATGAAAACGGGTTTGAATCGCTGCGCGATTGAGAATGGGAACGCGGATGACGCGGATTGGGCGGATTAAAACGGATTATACTCTCATAATGATTACAGAGTATTATGCTTTGTTTTGCAGATACATCTCTGCGAAAACTCAGCGCTCTCTACACCTCTGTCCACAGGACCCTTCGGGCGGTGAATATATCTTAGCGTCATCGCGCCTTCGCGCCTGCCTGCCGGTAGGCAGGGTTAAATCTCTCTCTCTGCGCAAACCTCCGCGCTCTCTGCACCTCTTCGGTGAAAAAAACTAATCTTTATAAATCCGCACTTCCTTCTTCCCACTATTATCAATAAAACCCCTGTACATCCCTTCCGTACAAAAAGGCATCGCAATATTTCCATCTTTATCTACTGCAATCAAGCCTCCATCACCACCCAGTGCCGGCAATCTTTTCATCACCATTTCGTCCGCGGCTTTTTTCAACGGCATCTTTCCAAATTCCATCATATCACTGATGCTCTTGGCCATGACTAAACGAATAAAGTATTCTCCCCAGCCGGTGCCACTGACGGCTACGGTTTGATTATTGGCATAAGTACCCGCCCCGATGATCGGTGCATCACCCACTCTTCCAAACTTTTTATTGGTCATGCCCCCGGTGCTGGTTGCTGCTGCCAGGTTCCCGTGCCGGTCTAATGCCACTGCACCCACGGTTCCATATTTGTAATCCCTGTTTTCGGGTTGTTTTAAGGCAGATTGACGGGTACTATCATCATGATCCAGTTTCATTTTAGTAGAATCTTCTGCAATGGCAGCCTGTAAGGCTTTCCAGCGGTGTTCCGTATAGAAATAGGATGGATCCACAATCTCCAGTCCTTTTTCCCTTGCAAATTTTTCGGCACCCTTACCGGTCATCATTACATGCGGACTTTTTTCCATCACCGCTCTGGCCGCACTGATGGGATTTTTGATCGTGGTAACGCCTGCCACGGATCCTGCTGCCAGGTTTTCTCCGTTCATGATCGCTGCATCCAGTTCATTCTTTCCTTCATTGGTGAAAACGGCTCCTTTTCCGGCATTGAAAAGGGGATTGTCTTCCATACTTCTAACTGCTGCTTCCACCGCATCCAGGGCTGTTCCTCCTTTTTGCAGGATATCATTGCCCAGCTGCAGGGCCTTGTTCAGCGCATCCTGAAAGGCTTTCTCTTTTTCAGGGGTCATCTGACTTTTGAGGATGGTACCTGCTCCGCCATGGATCACCAGCACAAATTTGTCGCGAAGCGGCTGGTTTTGGGCAAGGGCCAAAGAATTGTTAAGAATAAACAGGGCAAACAGGATAAAAAGACGTTTCATACAATGAATTTGATGCAATTTACAGGAACTGCCGCTTGTCCTTCATTCTGGTATTGAATTTGCCTAAAGGATTCGATTGCATACTTTTACATCTAAATCCCGGGGGCCTGAAGCGATTCAAAAAAATACTGAAGTGGTTCTTTCTGATCCTGCTCTTTTTGCTGGTGGGGATTTACATTTTTATACAGACTCCGTTTGGACAAAACTGGATCGCCAAACAGGTGACGAAACGTTTATCAAAGGACCTGCAGACCAGGGTCAGCATTGCCCATGTTGATTTTTCCCTTTTCAATAAAATGCACCTCGAGGGTGTACTGATCGAAGACCGCCAGGGTGATACGGTACTCTATGCCGGGGATATGAAAGTGAGGATCACCGACTGGTTCTTTTTTAAAAAACAGGCGGAGCTGAAGTATGTGGGGCTGGAAAATGCCATCATCAAATTTCAGCGTACTGATTCCGTATGGCGGCAGCAATTTCTCCTCGATTATTTTGGTTCCTCCGGCGGATCGGGTAAAAAGAAAGAAGGTGGTTTGAAACTGGACCTCCGTAAACTGGAACTGAAGAATGTCAGTTTCCTGAAAAGAGATGGCTGGATGGGGGAGGACATGCATATCAAAGTGGGCAGTCTGGATATGGATGCAGACAAACTGAGTTTATCCGGCAATCGTTTTGAAGTGAATTCACTGCTGATCAACAATCCGGTGGTGGCGATCAATAAATACGACAGACGTAAACCCAAAAAGATCAGCACGGCTGCTGAAATAGAAGCGGAAGTAAAAAGAGCATTGGGCTGGAATAACCACAGCGTGGTGAAAGTGGGTAATCTCGCCATCATCAATGGGGTATTCAGTACCGATAGAGCAGACAAGCCAAGGCTGGATTATTTCGATGGGCAGCACCTGCTCTTTACTGCCATCAATGGTAAATGGAGTAATGCACGTTTTGAAGAAGATACTGTTTTTGCCACCATGCAGCTATCTGCTAAAGAAAAAAGCGGCTTTGAAGTAAAAGAGATGAAGGCTGATGTGAAAATGACACCGCAGGGGATGGCCTTCAGTGATATGGAGATCAAAACCAACCGCAGTGTGATCCGGAATTTTTATTCGATGTCCTATGATGATATGGATGATCTTGGTGCCTATATCAGCAAGGTGAAAATGGCGGCTGTATTTGAGGATACTTATATTGATAGTGACGATATTGCTTTTTTTGCACCGAAGCTGGCGAACTGGAAAAAGAAGATAACGCTGAACGGAAAAGTGAGAGGTACGGTAGATAATCTCAGCGGTACCGGTTTACAGGTACAGGCAGGTAATGCGACTATGTTTGCCGGAGATATTTCCATGTCCGGCCTTCCTGATATTAAACAGACTTTTATTGATCTACGTGCCAATGATTTCAGAACCGTATATGCCGATATGGTCACCATTATTCCCGCTATGCGCCGGGTGACTTCACCGGATCTGAGAAAAATTCAATACCTGAATTTTAAGGGGAATTTCACCGGCTTTATCCGCGACTTTGTCACATTTGGTACCGTACAAACCAACCTGGGTACACTTGTTACCGATATCAATATGAAACTGCCGGTGGGGCAGGAGCCATTGTATTCAGGAAATATCTCCACAGAGAATTTCAGACTGGGTGAGTTCCTGGGTGATAAAACCATTGGTGCGGTGGCATTTGATGCCATAGTAAAGGGAAGAGGATTTAATGACCAGTCGAGGAATACCAGCATTGAAGGGAAAATAAAATTTGCTGAAATCAAGGGTTACCGGTACAGCAATATCACGGTGGATGGACAACTCGACAAAAAAATGTTTGAAGGTGTAGCTTCCATCCGGGATCAGCATGCTGATCTGATCCTGAACGGGGTCATTGATTTCAATCAGAAAAAACCCAGGTTCAAATTACTGGCGGATGTGACAAGGGCTGACCTGCTGGCACTGGGCCTGATGAAGGATTCGCTTGTCTTTACCGGAAAAGCTGATCTGGATTTCACCAGTAATACAATTGATAATTTTCTGGGCACAGCCAGGATATCCGATGCCACGCTGCACCGTAATGGCCGCAGATTATCTTTTGATTCGCTCAATGTGACTGCCGGTTATAATGAAGCCGGTATGAAAACGCTTGCTGCATCATCCAATGAATTCCGGGGTACAGTCAGTGGAAATTATGCACTCAATGAATTGCCTGCTGTGGTCAATTATTTTCTGCACCAGTATTATCCTGAATCAATTGCGGCACCTAAAAAATTGACAAAGGATCAATCCTTTGATTTTGATATCGAAACCTATTATGTGGATGATTACCTGCAACTGATCAGTCCGAAACTGGCCGGATTCAATAACACCACTTTGAAAGGCAGGCTGGATGTTTCAGGTGGTAAACTGGATATGTCGCTCAACGTACCGCATTTTTCGCTGGCTGGTTATGAGTTCAATTTTGTGAATATCACAGCCAGTGGTGATAATGACAGTCTGCAGCTGAACGGAACTACCAAAACAATCCGGATCAATGACAGTCTGAGTATTCCGACTGCTTCATTCAGTATTCATTCCCGAAAAGATACGTCCCGGGTTTCCATACATACTGGTGCCACACAGGCGGTGGAAAAAACAGACCTGCATGCCATGGTGATGACATATCCGGATGGTGTGAAAATAGAATTTGATTCTTCCAGTTTTACCATCAACAGCAAGACATGGACCATTGAAGACAATGGGGAACTGGTGATCCGGAGCAATACACCCGCAACGGCACTGCTGGTATTAACAGAAGGAGATGAACGCATATTGGTTAAAACACAACCATCAAAAAACGGAAAGGGTAGTGATGTCAAAGTGCAACTCACGGATGTGAACCTGGCAGATTTTGCTCCTTATTTTTTGCCGAAGAACAGACTGGAAGGATTGCTGACGGGTAATATCCTTGTTGAGGATCCGGCAGGAAGTTTAAAAATTACTTCTGATGATATCCAGACCCGTTTCCTGCGACTGGATAATGATTCACTGGGTGAATTAAAAGCAAGTCTGGTTTATGATGATGCCACCAGGAACCTGAAAGTAAAGGGGAATACCCTGAATCAGGAAAACTACCTGGGATTTGATGCCAATATTTTCCTGAATAAAGAGGAGGCTGCAAAAAACCTGATTGCACTCAAGGCCAAAAGTTTTCAGCTGGATGTGCTGGAACGTTTCCTGGGTAATCTGTTCACGGACATACAGGGTTATCTCACGGGTGATGTAAATATCAGCGGGCCATTTGATGAACTAACGGTAACGGGTAAGGGACGTTTAAAAAATGCGGGGTTGAAAGTCATCTTCACCCAATGTTATTATGATATCCAGGATACCGATATTGAGCTCACGAATACTGAAATCAAACTGGATGGTATTATCCTGCGGGATCCTATTACAAAGAATCCGATTTACCTGACGGGAGGGATTGAACACCAATCCTTCAAGAACATGTTTTATAATCTGGATATTTCCACCCGCAAACCCAAATCGATATTGGAGACGGACAATAAGCCGGTACAATTATTAATGACCAGCTTAAAAGATAATAAACAGTTCTTTGGGAATGTAAAGGGAACAGGATCCATGTCATTGCTGGGGCCGCAGTCGAATATGTATATGAAGATTGATGCGGTGGCTTCTGAAACGGACAGCAGTTTTATTACCCTGCCTCCATCAACCGGAAGGGAATCGGGGAGTGCGGATTTTCTGGTGGAAAGAAAATATGGCCGGGAGATGGATGCCAGAGATTTGAGAGGAAGTACCAGCATCGTGTATGATGTTGATATCACGGTCAACAAAACACCGGTGCCGATGGTGGGTGTGCGGATTATTCTGGATGATTTGACAGGAGATGAGATCAAAGGCAAGGGATATGGTGCATTGAATATCCGTTCGGGTACATCGGAGCCATTATCGTTACGTGGCCGATTTGATATTGAGGAGGGGAGTTATATGTTCACCTTCCAGTCTTTTTTCAAAAAGCCATTTGATTTAAGAAAGGGCCGGGAAAACTATATTGAATGGAACGGGGATCCATATGATGCCAATGTGCGATTCAATGCAGCTTATACCGCAGAGCGGGTAAGTTTTGCACCGTTGAGGGAGATAAACAGTGCCGTCGCGAATGCGCGGGAAGATGTATATGTGATTGCGACCTTAACGGATAAGCTTTTTAAACCGGTGATTAATTTCTCGCTCGATTTCCCCAATACCAGTGTGGCGGTGAATGATCCGGAACTGGCATTAGTATTCCAGCAGATGCAGCGAAACCTGAATGAGATTAACCGGCAGGTGACCTACCTGATTGTATTCAATAGTTTTGCTCCGGCGGGTAATAGCAGCAATTCTACCAATTTATCCAGTTCAGCACTCAACGTGATTGCCTCCAGTACGGTATCGAGCATCTCGGGTTTATTATTCAATGAGATCAGCCAGGTAGTGAACAGTGCGTTCTCTAAAATTTTCAATTCAGATAATATTGGTTTCAATATCAGTGGCTCATTGTATAACCGGAACCTGCTGAGTCAGAACAGCGGATTCAATCCCAACCAGGGGCAGCTCGACATAAATATACCGATCTCCTTATTCAAGGATCGGTTCATGGTAAAAGTGGGTAGTACGCTTGACCTGGCTTTGGATGGTGGTCCGGCTGTGCAGGAGGCGCTTCGTTTATTACCGGATGTAACACTGGAATGGCTGATCAATCAGAGCGGCAGTATCCGGGCTTCTTTCTTTTACCGGGAGAATAATGATTACCTGGCTTCTACTACAACGGGTAGCCCGGGTAAGGCCAAACGAATTGGGGCGAATATTTCTTACCGGAAGGATTTCGACAGCCTTGGTGATATTTTCCGGAAGAAAAAGAAGAAGAAAGTACCGGAGCCTGAACCGGTAACGGAAAAGCAACCGGTCGTGGCGGAACCTAAAAAAGAAGAGGAGGAGTGATTATTTTATATTTTAAATGTTGAATTTTAAATGAAAGGCTCTGGATTTCAACTTTCCATTTTCCATTTTCAATTTTCAATCTTTAATTATCATCCTTCCCCCAAAATCTCATGCCCCATTTTATCTCTCTTTGCCGTTAAATATTTTTCATTGTAGGGATTGGGTTTGATCCGGATGGGTATATTTTCCACGATTTCCAGTCCGTAGCCAACCAGTCCCACTCTTTTGCGGGGGTTATTGGTCATCAGCCGTAGTTTGGTAATATTCAGGTAGCGGAGGATCTGGGCGCCGAGGCCATAATCCCGCTGATCCATCTGGAAACCCAGGTGCAGGTTGGCTTCAACAGTATCCATACCCTGTTCCTGCAGGCGGTAGGCCTTGAGTTTATTCAGCAGCCCGATTCCTCTTCCTTCCTGGTTCATATATAATATGGCCCCTTTTCCCTCGGCCTGTACCATTTGCATGGACTGGTGGAGCTGGTCGCCGCAATCACAGCGGAGGGAGCCCAGGATATCCCCGGTAAAGCAGGAGGAGTGGACCCGGGTGAGGACGGGTTCATCTTTTTCCCAGCTGCCCTTGATCAAGGCCAGGTGTTCGTTGGTGGATAACTTTTCGCGGAAAGCCACGAGGGTGAAGTCGCCATAACGGGTGGGCATGTCCACTCTTACGACCTCTTCGATCAGGGAATCGGTTTTGATCCGGTATTCGATCAGGTCCTTGATGGAAATGATTTTTAAGTCAAATTTTTTGGCGATTTCCATTAGTTCCGGGAGCCGGGCCATGCTGCCGTCTTCGTTCATGATTTCCACCAGTACACCGCCATGGGGGGCTTCAAAACCGGCCAGGCGGGTGAGGTCAACTGCGGCCTCGGTATGACCGGCCCTGCGCAGGACACCTCCCTTTTTGGAGCGTAGGGGGAAAATATGTCCGGGCCGGCCCAGTTCAGCGGGTAAAGTGGCGGGGTTGATCAGGGCCTGTATGGTTTTGGACCGGTCCTGGGCCGAGA
>Ga0209174_10000502_pt1 | contig 29588 bp, 22 predicted proteins | sample JI91814BDNA_FD_187505 | JGI IMG/M metagenome (GOLD analysis project Ga0209174, IMG submission 187505) | Wastewater effluent complex algal communities from Wisconsin, to seasonally profile nutrient transformation and Carbon sequestration -... | ecosystem: Engineered > WWTP > Effluent > Algae...
TAGTCGTATTGGGCCAGAAAATATTTCACACTCTACCTGGTTCACAGATCGGTGCAAAAGGATACATGGGGGCGAGAGTTCAACCCAACTCTCCAACGGATCATCCGGATGATATCCGTTGGCAAGTATTCGACGCATTTGCGTATGCTGTTGGCGACGTACTCGTCGGTACCAATCCTGTTTCGAGTGAAACGGAATCTGTAGCAGCCGTAGAATCTACGCTTAAGGATGTGCTCGACACCTTTGGCGTAAGTTCCGTTTTGCCGCATTGTGTTTTGTCGCATATTGATATTCAAGCAGAGATCGAGAAGAACCAGCCAGGTTCTACTGCGCTATGGTTCCAAAGTATAGCGGGATCCGACGCGGCCAACCAAACGTTTGACGTGACACTCGACAAGATGCTGCGGCATGCTGAAAACAAGCGAGGGCATTTCGGTTTATATTTCGAAACCGGCCAGGGGGCGGATTTCACGAACGGACATGGTGCTGGGACCGATATGGTTATCCATGAGTCTCGCAAGTACGGTCTGGCTCGCACCTTAACTCACAAGCTGCTTGACGCCAAGAAGAAGCGTGGAGAGAGTCCTGAAGCTTGGGTTCACTTGAATGATGTGGCTGGATTTATTGGCCCTGAAGTGTTCCGCACGAAAGAACAACTCGTCCGCTGTTGTTTGGAAGATATCGTTATGGGGAAACTGCACGGACTGGTCATCGGTCTCGATGTGTGCACAACTTTGCATATGGATGTCAGCTTGGACGATCTTGGGTGGTGCATCGAGCAGATCATGCCCGCAAACCCGGCTTACCTTATGGCTCTACCGACGCGTATCGATCCAATGCTCGGATATTTGACAACCGGCTTTCACGACCACGTTAAAATTCGGGAACGCTTCGGTTACCGAGTTTCCAACGCGATGTGGGAGTTCTTTCAAAAGCTCGGCGTGATTGATAGTCAGGGAAAGCCGACAGAGCATTTCGGAGATCCTATTTGGGTCTATCTCAATTATTGCCGACGTAAGGGCGATACGCGTTCAGACGAAGTTGTTACCCAAGAAGCTAAGGAGCAATTGGCTCAGGTTCGGGGCCGTGGCGTTTTCATCGCTGAAGGCTCTGCCAATGAGATATCTCAGTTGCCCATCGCGTTAGACCGACAAATTCATGAAATCTATAACGATGCCAAACAGTGTATTTGGGCAGAGCTTCCAACAGACTTTGAAACTCAATTTGACGGGGCGATCGCGATAAAAACACTTTCCAAAGATCGAGAAGATTACATCCTTCATCCCTCCAGCGGTGAAGAACTCAGTCACAGGTCAATTGAGAGTCTTAAGGAATTGCGTCAGAAACATGGGGAAGCGTTCGATACAGTGATCATTTTGTCCGATGGATTGAACGCGTTGGCGAACACCACCGATGCGCAAGCAAGTCAACTCGTTGAATATTTGAGAAAAGAGCTTGAAACTCAAGGTCGAACTTTATTTCCGGAAATTTTGGTCGTACGATCTGGGCGAGTACGTGCGGGTTATCGCATCGGTGAGAATTTGTTCGGACAGCGCGCGGGGCGTTATCAAGTTTTGCATATCGTCGGCGAACGCCCTGGTAGTGGTCATCGTACTCTGTCGGTCTACATTACTAGGGCGGCGGGCGAGGTGTGGGGGATACCCTCGAAAGTAGATCACAACATTACCAAAGTCGTATCGGGAATCGCGCAGACTGCCTTATTGCCTAAACAAGGCGCCGAGGCAGCTGCCAGAATCTTGAAGTCATTGAACTGAATAATAACGCTCGTTAGCGCTTCATCAAGAAGATCGCCTCCAAATAAACGGGATGTGTTGGCGGGGACGCCGTTTGATTCTTGAGTTCCTTCAGTACGCCTCCGAATTGGACTTGCCCAGCAAGGTCCACTTTCTTTTTCAGTGGGACGCATACAATCGCTCGCGGAGATTTGAGCTTTTCGTCGTCGTAAATTTCGATGACCTGATAGATATTATTGACCGGGATCATCATTGGTATCATGGCTTTGCCGACCAAGATGGGAACAATAATAAAACCCTCGAATCGCTTCTGCGTTTCGAGCTCACGCCCGTAACCTGTAACAATCAAGCCATCGCCTGCTTTAAAGTTTTTGTCGACCAGCGACGGCTTGGCATGCGGAGGTTTCTTTTTCGCAAAGCTGGCTCGAAGCGTAGGTTCTAGCATGGCGACCGCTTCGGCTTGTTGCTCCGCGGATAGATCTTGTTTCGTCATTTCCAGGTACAGAAACGCTTGGATACCTGCGGAGAAAACGCCAGCGGCTCGGGCAAGTTCCGCTCGTGAAACTTTATCATCAGCAGCCCGGTCAAAGAAATTGTAGAAACGTCCACCGTTGTCCAGTGCTTTCTTGAGTGTCTGCAATGTACGAAAGGGTTTAAGTTCTTGCATGTTTCAATGCCCTATTGGTAGGAAATGACGGTCCCAAGTTTAGTTTTTACGTCGCATTTTTTGGAATGAGAAGCCGATGAAACCACCGACTTGTCTGAAATTCCTTAATTCGCCGAAAATCGATTACGAATTACGCTCGACCAATTTTGGCGCACGACGTAGGGAGCTATGGATTTCACCGCGTCATGTTCTCGTAGTGAATCGAACGCTTCAACTGTATAGGACACAACTCCGCAGCCTTAACGGCGTTTGGAATTACCACGAGCTCGACGGCCAAACGATTTAGATGCGTTCCCCGATCCTGGATTGCCCGATCCTGGATTGCCCGATAACGTGTTGCCAGATCTTGGATTGGCCGACCCTGTATTGCCAGTTCGAGGTGGGCCTTTCTTTTTCTTGATCGACTTTCTATTGGCGTTATGCAGGGTTTTGGAGCCAACTTTTGAGTCCGCTGAAGAAGGTCCTCTTTCTACGCTTCTGGATGTCGACACACTTCCTTTGTGTTTTCTTGACGGACCCGCTTGGGATTGTCGGTTACCGCCCCGGAAGCCGCGATTCTTTTCCTTGTTCGCGTACGTCCGCAATTCGTGATCTTCTGCATTAGACGAATGATACGAATGGTCGCGATCCACGGGGATCGGCATGCCAATCGTTTTTTCAATCTCTTGAATATGTTTGTATTCTTCGCTATCGCAGAAGGTGATGCTCTCGCCACTTGCTCCCGCACGGGCCGTTCGTCCAATTCGGTGAACGTAAGCATCAGCTTCGACTGGGACATCGTAGTTGATGACCAAATCGATATTGTCGATGTCAATTCCGCGGGCCGCAACATCGGTAGCGATCAGTACCCGAACCGTGCCATCGCGAAACATATTCAGTACGCGTTGGCGAGCGTTTTGCGAACGCCCTCCATGAATTCCTTCCGCTGAGACGCCAGCTTGGATTAACGACTTGTACAGTCGATCAGCGCCATGTTTGGTTCGCATAAAGACAAGAATTCGCGAACGCGACTCGTCCGCCAATAGCTTATCCAGCAATTTTCGTTTATCGCTTTTTTCTACATACATCAAGCTTTGCTTAACTCGGTCCGCTGTTTTGGCAGGAGGCGTAACCATCACGGTCACATGGTTGTGCAACAAAGCGGCCGCCAATTTCTCGATGGGAGGTGGCATCGTGGCCGACAAGAATACCGATTGTCTGCGTTGTGGCAAAAGCCGAACAATCTTTTGAACGTCGGGCATAAAACCCATATCGAGCATTCGATCTGCTTCGTCCAACACGAAATATTGAAGTCGAGAGAGCGAACAATAATCTTGGTCAATCAGATCGAGCAGTCGACCTGGGGTGGCGACGACCAAATGCACACCTTTGGCGAGTGCGGCCACTTGAGGACGTTGACCAACGCCACCGTAGATCGTCGTATGCCGAACTTTGGTGTGTTTGCCTATCGCAGCGATGTTCTCGGATATTTGAACGACTAGTTCGCGCGTAGGTGCAACGATAAGTCCTACAGGATGTTTGGCGAGTGGATTTTTACCAGCCAAATGGAGCTTCTGCAGAATTGGAATGGCAAAAGCCGCCGTTTTACCCGTTCCAGTTTGTGCACAACCGAGGAAATCTTTCCCCTCAAGCAGTGGTGGAATGGCTCCCGATTGGATAGGAGTCGGAATAGTATACTCAAGGCTCGACAGGGCAGATTGGATCTCGGGAATCAGGGGGAGATCAGAATACTTTTGGGGCACAATTTCCTCGGTCCTCTCCCCAGGATGGGAGAGTTGCAAAATAACAGAAACCATATTCCCTAGTGTAATCGACCCAGGAGGCGTCCATAAGTCCAATTGGAGCACGCTATCAGAAGTTATTGGAGTGGCAAGTTTTGAAAATAGTCTGGATCTATCGCCAATAGATCATTGGCCGCACCTAAGAATCCCTAATATTCCCTGTTTTTGGCGAATCGTTTTCCTGTAGGTGTTGAGCTTTTCTGCCACGCCGCAAAACCATTCGCAAAATCAGAGAAGCTACGACGGCAATAGCCAGGAGGAACCAAACTTCGACGGGCAGAAAGTACGTGTAAGTTCGACTTCGCAAAGCCACAATTTCTGAAGCCTCTTTTGCATCATCCGATAATGGCTCGATTCCATTGGGGAGCAGAACTCCCCAGCCATCGTTTGTCTTAGCAAGATAAACTCGCACTTGAGTTCCCACACGAGGTATAGGAGCGTGTCCGGTGGGTGTCATGTACTCCGAAAGACTTGCACGGTACTTGATACGAAAGCAACGGGCTTCAATATTCTTTTCCGGAATACTTCCCTTCTCTACCGTTTCAATCGCGAGTGCCAAATAGATGCCCCAATCCATGTTACTGCTACCATTTTCGAACTCCGCTGGTTCGGATTCGATACGTATGCGCTCAATAGTCGCAACGACAATCGCCATCGCTTCTTGCTGAAGTCTTTCGGTGGAGGATGGAGCTTTTTCTGCATGAAGAGGCGAGGGCCAAAGCCAGGCGATCGCCATCAGTAAGCCAACATATCGAAACATCAAATACACCTGTAATTAGCTTCTATTCCACGCAATGATGCAAACCGAACAGAGCGATGGCAAAGGCAAGTTGACGCCGAGCTACAAGATTTGGATTAGGTTTATTTAAACTCTAACCAGATACCGAAGCCTTCTTGCTCTCCTTCTTTCTCGATGACGTGTTTCATCAGCCAATGATTGCCACTTGGCTCAATTCGCACAGGCTCTCTTCGATCAAGGTTTTCCAATTTTGGTTTTGTTTCCTTCCAATAAGGCAGCCATGTGGCGTTATTGATAAGGATCGCGTTGTAGTAACTCGCATTCTTGAGATCGGGAAAAACCCGAATCTCCTTACCGTTGGGGTCTTGGACAGCATGAGGAAGATTTTGGGGAAATTCACCGAACACTGAAATTTCAAGTGTGGGTTCCTTTCGACCGTCAGCGCGTACGACAATGACGACATCGCCCATCGCCGAGGGAAGGGGAGATTTTGGGGAAATCATTCGATCTTCGGCTTTCGGGAATCCCTCGGCAGGTATCTTTTGAGTTGCCCAAGCGATATTGAACGTAGAACCGTTTGGAACTCGAATGCGCCAGCGGAATTCTTTTCTCTGGCCGACATCTTTCATGGACAAGTAGGGATCTGCAAAACCTTGAACCACACACATGTCCGTTTCATCTGGCGATATGGTTCCTAACACTTCCTGCGGAGACCGTCGCATATTGTGCGGCAGTTCTTGCGCATTGGCGGTCCAATTGAAACATATTGCCAGCGGCAGAATAAAAACGAAACGTTTCACAAATGAGCTCGCAATATGAAGGGGAAATGGTGGCTGACTAAAAAGGGAGGCAATGGAATCGTTGTGTGGAACGACAGCTCTTGGTTTCAGTGTCCATTGGGAACTAGACGACAGTCAAGTGGAATTGTCACGTCAATGACGTTCGCGGAAAATGAACTGAAACTGCGATGTGTCGCATCTCAGGCGGGAACGAAGAATTGCCTTCGCTACCGTTCTAGGGGCTGTTTTAGGCAGAATGGCAAGAATAGTTAATCTGTAAGTCTATGCCTGCCAGTAGTTTATGTCATTTCCTGGGCCCGCTGATTGCGCTGGGGGCTGAAATCGCGTAAAATGTATCTTCACCAAAACTGGACCAGTTGGGCGGGGCGTTAAGCGAATTTAGCGCAACTCCCAATTCTTGTCTAACCACTCATTGAAGGAACAAACTAAAACCCGTCATGGTTATTGCCTACCTACTAGTGGCCCTTCTGCTTCTATTGCTCAATGGATTCTTCGTGCTTGCTGAGTTCGCCGCCGTTAAGATGCGGCCATCTCGGGTCGAGGAACTTGTCGATGACGGTGTGGCAAATGCTAAATCAGTCAAGCATATTCAAGAGTACCTCGACGAGTACCTGTCGGTATGCCAGCTGGGAATCACGTTCGCTTCCATCGGGCTTGGCTTCGTAGCGGAGCCAGCAGTCGTTCGGTTAGTAGAGCCCGTCATTGATTGGCTGGGGATTTTTTCTCATGATTCGCACGCACGTTTTTTGTCGGCCCATGGTATCGCGTTTACGCTGAGTTATTTGTTGGTCAGTTTTCTTCATATCCTGGTAGGGGAGCTGGTGCCAAAATCGATTGCGATTCGCTTGACGGAACGCGCTTCGCTCTGGACAGCGAAACCGATGATCGTGTTTCGGTATCTCTTCTATTTACCGCTGAAATTTCTCAACTTGTCAGCCGCAATTGTTTTGCGTTTGATTGGAATTCGGGAATCAGGAGCGCATTCGGTTCATAGCGAAGACGAATTGCGGATTCTATTGAGTCAATCGCAAACCGAAGGAATCATGTCCTTCCGACGTTTGTTGTTTGTTGAGAATGTATTCGACTTGGGGGAGCTGCGTGTCCGTGATGCAATGCGTTCTAAATCGCTCGTGCGATGTTTGAGTACAAGTGTGCCTTGGAAGGTCAATATGGAGGCCCTGCGGAAGTTTCGCTTTAGTCGCTATCCGCTGGTGGAAGATGATAAATCCGATCCGATCGGTATCATTCATATAAAGGACCTCATGCTGTTGGATCAGGACGATCCTGACCTCAAGAGCATTCGACGCCCCTATTTGACCGTCTCCGAAAATTCGCTTTTGGAAACGCTTCTTTCCGAAATGCAAAAGAAGCGAATTCATGTGGCCTTGGTTCGCAACGCTGAAGGGGTTTGGACCGGTTTTCTGACGCTTGAAGATGTCATCGAAGAAATCATCGGGACCATTCGAGACGAGTTTGAAGATGAAGAGCAGGTCGTGCTTTCAGATATTATCGATGAACGACACGTTCAGTTGAATGTCGAAGCCAATGATACGGTTGAAGCGGTGCGTTTGGCTTTGCAACGTATTAGTCCGTGGAATTTGCCTGTCAGTTGCGAGCAAGTGATCAAAGCGATTGATGAGCGTGAGCGGGCAGTAGAAACATATCTGGGTAATGGACTGGGAATGCCTCATGCTCGTATGGTTGGTATCCAAAGGCCGGTCGTATTTTTCATTCGCTCCGATAAGGGCATTCCCTATCGAGGAAATCAAGAGCGTGCTTATCTTTTGTTTCTCCTGTTAACGCCGGCTGGGCAGCCACGTATCCATCAAAGGCTTCAGTCCGTGATCGCTACGATTATGGATGAGAGCGAGTTTATTCCAGATCATTTGCGCAGTGCTGAAACACCTGCCGAGATCGTAGAGATATTGAAAACCGGCGAACAGGCTACTTTGGATTGACGCAATTCCCATCGCGAATTGTTGATGGCGACTGTGAGCGAAGCAGGTAGATGGGCAAATCGCAAATAGTAGTGAACACGAGCTCGGCGACGCGATGTGCCTGTTATTTTCTGTTGTTTATGCGAGACCAATAACGAATTGTGCGCTCTTGCCGATGTTCGCTCTGAATTCCGAGAACAATAGATTGTAATGAACGAAAATCGCATTGAATGTGTCCTCTAGTTTCGATTCACTTATCTTCTCAATACGGGGCGTAGCTCGATTTCACCAAGATACCCGAGTTAATCACGGCCCAAGAATTGGGCGAAGTCTGTGAAGCTTGTGCTATACACAGGTGTTCCTATTGGCTTGTGGTCATTTCTTCGAACAAACCATAGCTGCGGCCACCCCAAGTTGTTTTCCTTCATGTTGTCTTCCGTAGGATTAGTGTGGACTAATAAATGACGATGGAACATAAATTTCAAGTCAATCTTCGAGGGGTCATCGATCTTCTGTCAGACAACCTCTACAGTGGGCCACAGGTCTATTTGCGCGAGCTCTTGCAGAATGCCGTAGATGCGGTAGTTGCCCGACGAAAAACAGATCCCAGTCACACGGGTTCGATAACCATGGAGCTTACGCAATCCAACGGTAAAAATCCTCCAACGTTGATGGTGCAAGATGATGGAGTTGGACTTACCGAAGAAGAGATTCATCAGTTTCTGGCAACCATCGGACAATCGAGTAAACGCGAGTCCCTGGACCGTAGCGACTTCATTGGCCAGTTCGGTATCGGCCTCCTATCGGGATTTGTGGTATCCGAAGAGATTGTCGTAGTGACCCGTTCGATCAAGCCTAACAGTCCAACATTGGAATGGCGCGGACGTTCCGATGGAACCTATAAGATCCGGACACTCGACATTGAAACCGTTCCCGGTACTCAAGTTTACCTTCGCGCTAAAGCCGAGAAAGAAGAGTTCTTTACAGCAGAATATGTCGCTGAAACCGCAGAGCATTTTGGCGCCTTCTTGCCGATACTGATAACAGTGATCGCAGGCAAGCAACACACGAAGATAAATGCCCCGCCACCCTGGGAGGTTGGTGACCTTAAAGGACAAAGCCTGCGAGAGCGACTATTGGAATATGGACTCGACATCTTTGAAACAGATTTCTTAGATGCAATTCCACTTCAAGCGGTCGCAGGCAAAATCCAGGGAGTCGCCTTCGTTTTGCCGTACGCTGCAACGATGACCGCTCGGCATAAGCATCGCGTCTATCTCAAGAATATGCTGCTGTCGGAAGAGGCAGATAACTTACTTCCCGAATGGGCCTTTTTTGTAAAGTGCGTGGTTAATTCCAACGAACTTCGCCCCAATGCAGCTCGTGAGTCGTTTTATGAAGACAGTCGGCTCCTGGCTGCCCGCAAAGAGCTGGGAAACTGTCTTAAAGCCTATCTGGTGCGTCTCTCTCGAGAAAATCGAGAGTTACTCGATACGATCATCGCTTGCCATTATCTCCCCATCAAAGCGCTGGCTGTTGAGGATAACGAGTTCTTTCGCATTTTCATCGATTGGCTGCCATTCGAAACCACGCTCGGAGAGATGCCTTTCGGCGAATACCGCAAACGAGAAAAGGACATCATTCGCTACGTTTCCTCACGCGATCAATTTCGACAGATCGCAGGTGTCGCCGCTGCTCAGAAAATCTGCATCATCAATGCGGGGTATACTTACGACACAGAATTGATCGAAAAAATTACCGAGGTTTATGAGCAATGTGAAGTGCAACGGATCGATGTCACTGAATTGACACGGAATTTCGAAGAGCTGTCTCTCGACGATCGTGATGCTACATTTGATTTCTTGCGATTTGCAGATGTGGTCCTTCAGCCTTTTCGATGTACCGCTGAACTTCGGCGTTTTGAACCAAAGAATTTGGCGACCCTGTATACCGCCAACGACTCCGCTACTTTTCTGCGAAGCATCGAGCAATCAAAAGAGGTGGCGGACGAATTGTGGCAAGGCATTCTTGATGGTGTGGCAGAGTCGAGGCACAACGCCTATTCGCAATTGTGCCTGAATTACAACAACGAACTCGTTCAGCGATTATCGGAAATCAAGAATAGGGCTCTGATTCGACGCGCTGTGGAAATGCTCTATGTTCAAGCCTTATTGCTTGGTCACTACCCGCTCAAGGCGCAGGAAATGTCCGTATTGAGCGATGGACTATTGGGGTTGATCGAAATCGGATTGTCCGGCAGCGAGCAAAAATAGGAATGACTCTGATGAGTTACGAAGAACTACAAAAGCTGGAAAGAGAAGCGAGTCAGATGGAGAACTCGCTCACCAAAGTTGTGGTCCTTGAACAAGCCATTAAACTGGCTGACGCCATGGGTGATTTGGAAAAAGGCGTCTCTCTTCGCTTGGATCTGGTCCGCGCGGCGATGCAATCGGGAGTCGATGATCGCGCCTTGGTAGCCTTCTCTTGGTGCTTGGCCCAAAGCGATCGCGATCCCAATCGGTTTCCCGAAAATCGATTTCTTTGGCAGTATAAATGGATCCTCGGAGGCATTTACGGCTATCCAGGTATCCCCAAGGCTAAGATTCATGCCATGGAGTCCGACTATGAAACGCGGTTGTTGCGAAACGGTTATGGTTTGAAGCCACTCTACAAAGAGCAAATGAATAACGCCTATAACATGGGCTATTTGAAAAGAGCCAATTCGCTACGACGCAAGTGGAAAAAAGCAGTTGCAGGTGGAATGTCGGATTGTCGCGCTTGCGAATTAGATCGTGAAGTGAACACACTTGTCAGGCACGGCGAGTATGAACGAGGCATCAAGAAAGCTGAACCGCTTTTGGAAGGGAGACTCAGTTGTACCACGGTCCCTGAGCGAACGTATTCGGATTTGGTAATCGCCGAACTCTCCTTGGGTAACGTCGAGAACGCTAAAGTGTTCTTTGAAGAAGGTTATCCCAAGGTAGAAGGTGATTACAACTTGATGGTAACCATTTGTTCGCACTTCTTGTATGTCATTCGAATCGCTGACACCCGCGTCGGTTTAAGGTTGTTCGAGCGACATATTGGTTGGGCCAGCGAAACCAATTATCTCTACGACCGCATGTTGTTCTTTTCTCGAGCGGGGGATTTTTTTGAACGCATCGCCAGCACAAAGCCAGCCCCGCGTAAGGTGCAGATCCCCACACGCTTGTCGATCTACCGAGAAGACAACCGATACGACCCCGCAGAGTTAGGTGATTTCTTTCATGCGGAAGCCGCAGCGATCGCCACACGTTATGACGTTCGAAACGGAAATGATTTCGTGAGTTGGTCGCTGGCCGATGCGCGAGCCTTGGCGTTTGATCTTCAACGGACTCTTTACGTCGAACCAAAGTCTGAAGAGGTTTGATTTTAGATGTTTTTTTCTGTGGAGATTTCCCAACAAGCGTCAGCCAGTGAGGCGTTGTTGGAGAAATCTCCGCTGAAGTCTTTTTGCCATTCGTTACTTCTTGGTAGCGTTAGGCAGCTTCTCAAACCCGTTGGCTCCAATAACGTTGAACCCGCCATCATGGTTTTCGTCGGTGAAGCCATCATACGCTTTTCGGGCAACGTAAATCCTCAGTGATTCGCCTTCTTGAGGCAGGCCACGATGACCTGCTGTGCTCGGTGGGATTTGGCCTTTACCAATCCAGTCCCGTTCCCAGTATCGAACATAGATAAGGTCTCCAGTCGCAATGCCATCTCCCTTGCGACATTGTTCCACCTCCACTTCCGCCACATAGTGGGTGTATTTCCAGTTATCATCAGCTTGCTTTCTTTCATAGATCGCCAAGACTTTGCCGTCGACTACATGCGTTGCCACCTTTTCAAGTTGTTCCGAAGATAAGTTTGCTTTCTCGGCATAGGCAAAGGCTGTGAGGCAGAAAAGTGTAGCGACAAGGCAGAGCCAGAATCGAATTCGCGTCATATGGTTTCTCCATGAAGAAGTGCTTTTAAGCAATGATAAATTGGGATTAGACTAAGTTGGACGCTAATCAACTGGGGACTCTCGCCGCATTAACTTGCTCGGGTAAGGCTAGCGGCAGGATTTTGCTCGGTAATCGTCCAGCGAAGAATTTTGGTTTCAGCAAGGCGTGTTAATTCCTTCATCGAGCCTAGGTAGAGGGAGGAAGTCCCTTTATCTTGGGCGGACGAAACTCACTTATTATCGTTGGCTCGCTCCATGTTCTCCTGTAACTTCTTCAGATCTGCCGGGAGAAGTTTAGGGCGATCGAGCTTGATCGTCAGTTTGTTCAGCTTGGCCGTAAGCTCAAACGGTGGCTTATAGTCTGCGTCGTTGACACCCGTGAGGGTATCGGAGCCGATATCAAAGCTTTCGTCCCACTGCAGTATCATGGGAAGTGTTCGCTCCAATTTCTTGGTGGCCACTTCTTCGCCATCAACCTTAAGAACGCCGATGCCGCCGCGACCAATACCAGAAAAGTCATTGAATGCCAAAGTAGCAGCACCTAGGCCATCATATTTGAATTCGAATTCGATGATGTGACGACCAGGTGACAACGCATCCGTTCCCTCCCACTTAATTCGTTCCAAGTTGGCTAAGTTCCATAAGAAGATAGGCTTCCCCTTGAGTAAATAGAAGCCATAACCCGCGAAGCGACCACCAGAGGTAAGAAGCATACCTTCAGCACCACCTTCGGGCACAACAACATCTGCTGTGATGGTATACGATGTATTGAGCAGCATAGGTGAATCGCCTTGTGGCAACCCAGTCATTGGCCGCGTGTACACAAACTCGGTGCGGCCCGCTGTAATGTTGGGACGCGGGGCCACGATACGACCTGCTACCGAAGCGTCCAAGGGGAAGACTTGGTATTTCTTGGCTTCCTCTACAAACATCGCCTGCAGTTCCTTTAGCTTTTCCGGATACTTCGAGCTGATGTCTTCGGATTGGGTAAAATCGTTGGTAAGGTTGTACAGCTGAAACTCTTGGTTATTGAGTGGGTCAGGGTTAGCTGGGCCGAACGCTTCCCAGGGAGCCCGATTGACTTTGGTGCTCAGCAGCCAGCCTTCATGAAAGATTGCCCATTGTCCCATCATCTCGAAGTACTGAGTCTTGTGTCGCGTTGGAACTTTGGCATTGGCTGCGTCGAAGGTATACAAGAAGCTTGTCCCTTCGATTGGTTTCTGCTTAATACCATCGACCACGTCTGGAGCGTTGATCCCAGCCGCTTCAAGAATTGTTGGGACCACATCGATCACGTGCACGAATTGCTCGCGTAATCCGCCTTTGTCTTTGATGCGTGCTGGCCATGATACAACCATGTTTTGATTGATGCCTCCGAGGCGCGACGCATTTTGCTTGAACCAATCAAAGGGAGTATCAAAAGCCCACGACCAACCAGCTGACATGTGATTGTACGTTTGCTCGGTACCCCAGACGTCATACCAATTCATTTGATCTTTTACAGGCATCTTGTTGATACCGTTGAAGAAAGCGACTTCGTTGGGTGTACCTAATGGTCCCCCTTCAGCGCTGGTACCGTTGTCGCCATTGATATAGATGATCAGGGTGTTGTCGAGCTTTCCTATGTCTTCAAAGGCTTGAATGACACGCCCGATTTCATGGTCGCTATACGCGGCATACGCAGCAAAGACTTCCACCTGTCGAATAAAGAGTTTCTTGGCATCCTCGTCCAGTTCGTCCCAAGGCGTAATCACATCTTTAGGCCAAGGAGTTAGCTTACTGTCTTTGGGAACGACTCCCAAACGTTTTTGGTTTTCAAAAATTCTTTCTCGCAGCTTTTCATATCCATCACTGAAGAGATTCATGGCTCGGATCTTCTCGACCCACTCTTTGGTTGGATGGTGTGGAGCGTGAGTTGCACCGGGAGCATACTTGATAAAGACTGGTTTGTTTGGATCGATCTGGTGCATTCTGTTTACATGATCGATGGCATCACCTGCCATGGCTGTGACCAAGTTCCAGGTGCCTGCGGGCTTGCCTTCAAACGGATAGATTTGAGTGGTATTGCGGTACAGATTAGGTTCCCATTGATTCGCATCCCCGCCTACAAAGCCATAGAAATACTCAAACCCCATACCCGTAGGCCAGAGGTCGAAAGGCCCAGTTTGGCTGGCTTGAAACGATGGCGTGTTATGATCTTTACCAAACCAAGCAGTGCTGTAGCCATGGTTCTTGAGCATGCAGCCGATCGTAGCGCTGTCACGACCAATGATGCTGTTGTAGCCGGGGTAACCCGTTGATTGTTCGGCGATGACGCCGAAGCCAACGGAATGATGATTGCGACCTGTAATCAGAGCGGCTCGCGTGGGTGAGCAGAGAGCTGTGGAGAACATGCGGTTATAGCGCAAGCCATTTTGAGCCACACGATCCATCGTTGGCGTTGGGATGACACCGCCGAATGTGCTGGGCATGCCGAATCCAGCATCATCCGTAATGATCAATAGAACATTGGGTGCACCCTTAGGCGGTTCAATCCGAGGTGCCCACCATGGGGTCGATTGCAACGCACCGTTCTTGATCACGCCTCCAAACTTAGGATCGGGAGGAGGGAGTTGTTTACCGTCGATGTTGGTCGTTGCTGACGGCGAACCAACAGGTGGAGCAGTTGGATTCGTTTGTTGTGCGTTGAGAGTATGCCAGCTTAATGCGGTGCATACCAAGCAATACAGTATCAGAAGATTGAACGTTTTTTTCATGTGCGTTCCGTAGGAGTGTTGTACATGCATATGGGGGCATCCCGCAAATAAAAGCGTTGAATCGTTCGGCAGCGCAAGATACGCGAAGATCTAGTATAGCAGTTAATGCGCTGGTCGGTGATTAGAACTTCGTTCACCGCAGCCGATTCATGGTACCCGGCTTGCTGCCATTCTCTACGGCGGATTCTGCATAAGTTCTCGCCATGGTCGTTTAGTGTCGTCTACCCTTGTGTTTTCTAGATTGCGATTGGATGGGGAGTAAAACTGGTACGTAACGCTTGACTTTGACCCTGTCTGGCTGTACTATGTGGTGTAGTGCAGTAGAGGCGGAGGGGTTAAATGGCTTTCACAATTCGAATCGTGGCGGGAAGTACCGCGCCCATTTACCGGCAGATTGTCGACCAGGTGACGCGTGGTGTCGCCTCTGGCGAACTGTCGGTGGGCGAGTCAGTCCCCAGTGTGCGGCAATTGGCGCGAGAACTAGTCATCAATCCGAACACCGTCGCGAAAGCGTACGCGGAGTTGGTAGATAGCGGATTTCTTGAAACGCAAGCTGGCAAAGGGTTCTTTGTCGCTAAGCGTCGGCAGGTTTACACCAAGGCGGAAAGGTTACGGCGGATTGATGAGAGCATCGATCAGTTGGTAAATCAAACGTTGGTACTCGACATCGAGCCCGAGGAGATTGTTCAGCGTTTGCAAGATCGGTTTGAAAAGCATCTTAAGCCTGCCAGCGACTAAGTTTTTCGCGGTGTTTGCATTTCTCCTGTGCCTACTGTGTCCTTTTATACCAAGGAGCGAATCGATGTCGTCGATCGCCATTTCAGCGAACAACTTAACTCGTTACTTCGGCAATACGCCTGTGGTCCGGCAGGTTTCCTTCGATATTCCCACGGGGACAGTAACGGGCTTGTTAGGGCTTAATGGAGCGGGCAAATCAACGTTGATCAAAATGTTGATGGGGCTGTTGGCACCAACGCGCGGTTCATGTTCGGTGTTAGGAGTAGACAGCACCCTGCTGACTCCATCTACCCGCGCCCGCATCGGCTATACGATTGAAGGGCATTTCGCCTACGGACGTATGACGGTACGCGAGTCGGAGCAATTTCAGTCGGATTCCTTTCCGAACTGGAATCCAACTCTATTTCAGAACACGATTGAGCGTTTCGGGATTCGTCCAACCGCCCGGATTCGCACGTTGAGCCGTGGACAGCGAGCTGGAGTGTCGATCGCCTTAACATTAAGCAGTGATCCAGAGTTATTGATTTTGGATGATCCCGCATTGGGCTTGGATCCAGTGTCGCGCCGGGCTCTCAATGAAACGATACTCGAGTTCATGGAAGGTGGTGAGCGTACGGTTTTATTGAGCAGTCATCTGCTGGACGATATCGAACGTGTTACAGATCGTGTCTTGGTCATGGTCGACGGTCGCATTTTGGTGAATAGCTCGGTGTCCGCTTTCTTAGAGCGAGTTTCTATTTGGACATGCGACAGCAGCGATGAACCGCGGCATATACCCTGTGTGCCGGGTTTGATTCACGCTTATCGGACGGGCCGCCGGTTAGCGCTGGTAGTGGTTGATGTAGACCGAGAATCGGAAGCAGCGATGGCGCGAATTGGTGGTTCCACATTGACTCGAAGCGATTCCTCGTTTGATGAAAGTGTCATCGCTTATCTATCTCGTTCACGAAGCTCCCAGTCGTTCTTGACGAAAAACGCTGCAGCTACCGCAACTCTTTGAGCATGAACTAAGAAAGGAATAAAGCAATGAACGCTCTTCTTCGAAAAGAAATTCGCGATGCGGTTCGCTGGCTCCCCCTGGGTGTTGTCCTATTAGGGGTTGTATTGACGTACGTGTGCCGCTCGACAGATGCTCCTCAGTTATCCACTCAATTGTTTACGGTGACTTGGTTTTCTACTATGCTCTATGGCCTGTTTCTGAGCTTGGTGACCTTCTTGCCCGATGAGCGCGAGGCTGCGAGAGCTTTTTTGATTCAGCGAGGAGTTGCTCCAGAGCAGATTTTACGAACACGCATTTTAGTCGGCTTAGCTGTTTACGGCCTTGGGATGTTCATTCCGCTAGGCATTCTCGCGGCATACTTAGCGGCGATCGGTCCAGAGCATTCTCCTGTCAGTTCATGGCAAGTAGTGCCAGCCTTGGCGGCGGTTGTTGCAGGCTCGATCTTCTATTTCGCAGGCATTGTCATCTCTTGTCGGTCCGCCAGTTGGTTTGGAACTCGCTTGTTGCCTTTGGCCGCCGCTGTCGGTGGCAGCTTTCTATCGATTAGCATATTGGCTGGAGCATCTCTGTGGGTTACGATGCCGTTTTATATCTTGTCTTGCATATCCTCGCTATTAATGGCCTTCGCTGCGCGGCATGCTTTCGTGCGGATGCCGAGCCAAGTTAGTCCAGCTCGATTTATTTCTGAATCGTTGGTCCTGCCTTTCATCCTGCTGGCTTCGAGTCTCTTGGTTGTGGGAGCACTGGGGCTTCTACCTATCAACTTTGTCAGTCAGTCAACTTACCGGTATGCATTTACTGAGTTCGATAAGGATGGGATGCCCATTTATGTCGTTCGCGAGAGGGGTGTGGAAGCGTTTGAGACCATCCCGATGATTGATCCAGCTGAATCACCGCCAGAGCACATAGAGATTGCGGAGTTCGGAACCCCTTTCATGTTGGGGTTATTGGCAGAGTCGTTAAACAGGTTCGATCCGACTCGATTGCAAGTAATGGGCGACCGGCAGGTGTTCTTGGAGCCATCAGGTTACTTGTTGGTGTACCGAATGAACCAAGGCATCGGTTTACGGATTGAAAGTGTCGTCTCAGCAGATGGATTTTCATTGCCCAACGAGCCTCGCGGTAAGCCGTTCCAAAAGATTTCGCTAGTATCGAGAATTTCCTTTTCTCCTATCGCTAATTTGAACTTTGCACGTCCAAATAGTGCCCCGCAACCTTCCAACGAAGCGACCGATTGGCAGCTCGTCACCAATGAAGGTATTTGGAAGTTAGATTTGGAAAAGCGTACTATGGAATCAGTGCTTAAGGAATCGATCGACCTCTTCGCATTCCCAAGTGTAGGAGGTGATGCGAAGATCGTCATTCAATCGGGCGATTCCTTGCGAGTCTACAAACGCGACGGTGACGAGTCGAGTAAGTTTTCTATCGAATCCTCTTTTCAGATAGCTGCGAAAGCAGGTGGGTTTCTTTGCTATCGAGATAATGACAATTGGACTTATATCGATGGTTATGGTAAGCAGGAAGTTTTCAATGTGACTCGTACTTTGGCTGGAAAAACGCACGAATATGCCTTCAGCTTACCCGCTGAAGCGTTCAAGTCTCTAGGTCGTGTACGGGAGGAATCGCCATTTATCTTTGCCGCTCTACCGGCGCTTTTGACTGTCGGTAGTTTGTTGCTCTTGCAGTCCTTTTCTACCTTTAATCAATTCGAATTTGCGCCGCTTTTCCTCCAGATGTTGGCGTCTATTGTGCTAACGATCTATGCCACCCACCGTCGAGGATTAGGGATGAGATCAACGGTGGTTTGGTGCTTGCTTGCCGGTCTGCTTGGGCTGGGAGTGCCGCTGGCGGTGATAGCCATCTATCCGGTCGTTGTTTACGAGACCTGTACTGCCTGCACTAAACGCCGTCGTGTTGAACATGCTAACTGCGAATATTGCGGTGCAGAGTGGGATACACTGCCGACCGAAGGAATTGAAATTGTCGAAAGTGAAACTGTCAAAAAGCTGGCAGCTGTGGGTTAGTCTGAAGGGCGGGCGAAGATTTTCGTTTGACTTTTGGAAGAAGATTGTATACACTTTGGTGTCACAAGACTCTGGAGTGATATCGATGCAAAAAATGCTAATCAAGCACGGGAATAGTTTGGCGCTGGTAATCGACAAGCCCATTCTTGAACTCTTGCAGATTTCGCTGGACACACCATTGGAAATAAGTACCAATGGGGATTGTTTGTTGGTGAAACCGTGCAGGGACGAAGGTCGCAAAAAGAAACTCAAAGATAGCCTCAAGACTATCAATGGTAAATTCTCCAACGATCTTCGCAAGTTGGCAGAGTGATGAGTGCCATCGAATTTCTTGAGCTATCGGATATCCTCGATATTCATGCCGATCAGATATCGCTCTATGGTGGCACCGTTGAAGTGCGAGATGTGGGGATACTCGAATCTGCGATAGAGCAACCGCGGGCGACTTTTGCCGAACAATTTCTGCATTCTTTTCCCTTCGAAATGGCTGCAGCATATCTATTTCACATTGTCAACAACCATCCTTTTGTGGATGGCAATAAACGAACTGGAACCGTCGCTGCACTTGTGTTTTTAGACTGGAATGACATTGATTTCAATTGCCGTGAAGGGGAACTCGCTGATCTAACGTTGGCGGTCGCCACTGGGATTCGTACGAAGAAGGAAATTGCGGCCTTCTTTCGAGAGCGATCGTCGTTTAAAGAATCATGAAGGTTTGATTTGCTTGGTGAATAAAGCTTGAAAGATTGGATTCGCCTTCGCAAGTTCACGCGTAAATGAAAAGTCCACCATGGTTGCCTGCCAACTTTGGGCTAGGAATTCAAAATATGTCGTTTTTCGGCAAAATGTCGTAGCCGCTTGCTGTGGTCCTCCTTTCGCATTTTTCGTTCATTTCGTGGTTACCAGTCTTCAGTCGCTAAGCCTGGTATGTGACCGGAATCAGTGTTGCAGTTCTTGGATCGCTAACTCGATTTGCGGTAAGAGTGGGTCATCCGTCTGTTTCATGTGCGTTAACAGTTTTTGCAGTAGTTGCTTCACCTCAGTGGCATATTTCGGATCGCGAATTAAGTTCTGACGCTCCGATGGATCCGCTTGAGTATCGAAGAGCATCCATGTTTCGCCTATCGTCAATTGTTCGACCCTAGCGCGAACTTTTGGGTCCATGGATGCCTTCATGGCTTGGAAACTAAGACCGCTCATAGCCTCGACGCGGAACGAGTCCTTACCAGACCATGCATGAAACATCAGCGAACGATCTTTGGTTCGAATGCACCTTTGTGCAAACGACTTGCCACTGCTCACGGTGTTGACATGCGTAACCACAAAATCGCGGTCGGGTTGCGATTCGCCCTTGAGCAATGGAACCCAAGACCGGCCATCCATCCCCATGGGCTGCTCGACTTCCATCAATTCCAAGAGGGAGGGCATCACATCGACGCTGCTCACGAATTCAGGATGATCTACTGGATTTTCCATCCCGGGTATCCTGATGAGAACTGGAGACCAAGTTCCATTTCGGTAAACGGTTGCTTTGGAAAATGGAAATGACATCCCATGATCCGACATGAAAACAACGATCGTATCGGCGTCTCTCCCTTGAGCCTTCAACTCCTTCATAATCAAGCCAAAAGTAACATCGAGCCGACTCACATTGGAATAATACTGAGCGACTTCGTCGCGGACGAGAGGAATATCTTCAAGAAATGCAGGTACCGTGACCTCCGCGGGTTGTACGATACGCACGCCATCCAGTTGTTCGGTGTTTTTTCGCTTCTGGTTTTTAACATTGATAAAAGGGCGATGGGGATCGCAAATGTTCGCATTGATAAAGAAGGGCATCTTCTTCTCGGCGGCATGTTCGAGCATGCCACGAAACGAAGCAGCGAATTCCTGCGGTTGCTTACCGAGTGCTTGCTCGCCAATTTCGTGCCACGGAAATTTGTCAGCTGGAGCCATATGTACGGCTTTAGCGATGGCAGCTGTGTAATAGCCTCGATTGCGGAGTATTTCGACGAGTGTGGGAACATCGCGACGGATTGGATTGAAACCCAACGCGCCATTGCGATGTGGGACTCGCCCTGTCATGAGAGCCGAACGCCCTGGCTGACAGATGGGAACCGTCACATGGGCGTTAATGTAGCGATGAGCTGACTTAGCGAATGAATCCAGATTCGGTGTTACGTTGAGCGAACCTCCATTCCAGCCTGCAGAATCAGCATTCATATCATCTGCGGTGATGATGAGAAGATTCAGAGGCTGCGTAAGTTCCACTGCGAATATTGAATTCATCTCGAAGAGCGACGTCACCAGCAGGGCAATGCCAAGGAATAAGAAGCGAGGTTTCATGTCATACTCCCAGTTGTGCTCGATGATCGAATACTTATGGAATCAGGATTTAGCCAATAAGTGAAGGCTTGCAACTTTCAGCACGCCGCCTTGGATTCGGATTGTGAATAGTGCTTCAATAGTAACCAGAAGGCTGTCCCAGACAGCAATATTGGAGGAATTACGCCCAGTCCGAAATAGCCCAGGGCCAAGGGGAGTTCTCCCCAATCATCACCAACCATGACCGCAGCGCAGCAACCTGCAAACAATAGGGCCCAGCCAAGTGCGGTTCCATGAATCGAATAAAAATTTAAGGCCTCTACGCGACGCAGATAAAAAGCAATTGGCATTCCAATGACTCCCGCCACAACGTAGCAGCTTACCACACCGACGGTTAACGCTATGAATGGCAATATGAGCATACTTGCCGGATTGACGTCGAGTCCCAACACCGATCCAACAGAGCCAGCCAACAGAACCAGTGCAATAAAGGCAAGTGGGGCAACGGCTGGCGACCAAAAATAAGCTTTCCACATTGCGCGATTCGAGGGGCGTAGACTGAAATCTGCAGTTCGCCCGCTCGTGTTACTTGGTTCGAATGGATTGTCACTGCTCATGTCGATTACCGTTCGGTTTGTCAGCGAGAAAAAAGAGTCACGAAGTTCCCATGCATTCAAAGTAACAGTTTATAGGGAACCCGCGATCAAGATATCTTGGTTTGTACTGCTGTGGCGGTCAAGATTTCGACCTGAACGCTCGGATTAGCCTAGCTGGAACCTTCCTTCAAGCTCATAGCGACGCGGAATCCCCAATTTCCATTGCGAAGAAAGGGTGAGTTTCTTTCTCGATACGCTGAGCGACATTTGCTTTCGCTGTTTCCCCAATCACCGCCACGGAGTATTCGGGAATCGCCTTCCGTAGGTCCTTTCGGATCGATCACTTTACCTTGGGGATACTCAGCATAATAATCGGAACACCACTCGATCTGGTTGCCATGCATATCGTACAACCCAAGCGGATTGGGTTTCTTTTGACCGACGGCATTCGGTTGATTGTTGCAGTTCCTCAAGCACCAAGCGTAGTCCGTAAGCAATTCTATATTTGCCCCGAAACTGAACGCTGTTTCTGTACCGCCTCGACACGCAAATTCCCATTCCGCTTCCGTGGGCAAGCGATACACCCGACCGGCTTCTTTCTCCTTAGGTAATTCCGACAGTCGCCGACAGAACTCGACGGCATCATCCCAAGAGACGCTATCGACAGGATGATTCGAACTATCCAGGACTTTGACGACGCGGCCAGTCTCACGATCGCGTTCTCCCACTTTATCCCCTTGATAGTAACTTGGGTTGTGCCCAGTGACCGATTGGTATTGAGCCTGAGTTACTTCGAAAGCTCCCAGATAATAGTCTCGAGTCAGCGTTACTTCGTGTTGTCGTTCATCTTCGTCCGCGCCTACTTCGCCGGGCGGTGACCCCATCTTGAAAGTTCCCTTGTGAATCAACACCAATCGCATGTCAATGCTATTGGTAATGACATTGGGAGGCTGAGCTTGTAGCGGGGTGCGCGATTGCAGGTAGAGCAACTCGCAAAGAGTAAGGACTAGCAATACGATTCTGAGCAACATGGGGATATGAATCCAAAATGGTTGAGTCGCCTTTGCATCAAGTGATTGGAACAAGAATCATTTTCTTTTAGCGACAGTAATTTGACGCTACCAATTTCGAGCGATTGGGTCAAAGCTGTCACAAGTCATGCTAAGCGTGTTGCGATGGAATACCAGTTTCTCGTCCCACAAATCTCATGATTGGCATTGTAGCATACGGGTTTGTGCATAGAGGCATCAACGGAACGATGAACTTCATGATACTTGTCAGCGTGAAGGTCGAGAATCGCCAAGGATGCATTGTTCGACACTTTCCGATCGTTGCTGTTAAGTATCCAAGGCTCGACGCAATTCGAGGCTCATTCTAACCGGCCTTCCCAATTCCGTTTTCGCAACTTTCGCTCCTTTCGCGGTTCCCTAATTTATGCTGCGGACGGTGGTCAAGGTATTCGAGATATCGGGTTGCTTGAATCAGCTATAGCTCAACCGGAAGTCTGCTTCGGTGGTCATTTTTGCACGCGGATGTCTTTGAGATGGCGCGTACATACCTTTATCATTTAGTGATGAACCATCCGTTCGTCGATGGGAACAAACGAGTAGGTTTGGAAGCCGCGTTCAAGTCCGCGGTTGACCACTTTGATTCACCACAAGTTCGGCATCGCCACGCTCAAACCAAAAGCTCCTCAAGTGGTCCCGCGTGCGAGCAGCCGTTTTGTTTGAGCACAAGATCTTCATTCCCATAATACTCGATGGGGTTGCCATAGGCATTGAGCAGAGTGGTCCACCAGTCTCCGATGGTCCGACAGCCCTTTTCACCATATCTCGGATAACGGAGATAACGACCTGGTAGTTTGAGTTTACCGCCGCCACCGCCAATGATCAGATAGGGCCACTCCATTCCGGTTCCATGGTGATTATCACTCGAATCCGAGAGGAAAATGATCATCGTGTTGTCCAGCATGTCTCCATCTCCCTCTGGAACTGCTCTCAGCTTTTGGGCCATCTTCGCCAGAAGTTCCGAATGGTGTCGCTGGATGATCTCACGATATTCGGTCTGACTTTTGGTGCCTTCATTGTGCCCGATGCCATGGTTGTGTTGGTCGATCCCCAGCTTCTTGTAGGTCATATCCACATTATCGAGGCGAATAGTGACGACGTTGGTAAGGCCTGCGATCAATGCGGCTGTGGCCAAATCAAATTGTGCTTCCTGACGAACCTCCTCGACGGTAGATGTGAATTTGTCAGTGTAACCTGGCGCGTTTGCCGCTATCTGTTCCTTCATACTCGACAACTTGCTGTGACGTACCTGTAGCTCCTCAAATGCGTTAAGGTAGGCGTCCATCTTGCCATGTTCCGAGGATGGAATAGCCTTCGAAACCTTCCTGACATCATCCACCATGAAATCAAGAAGATTCCCTTGTAGCTTGAACCTTTTTTCAGCCCCGCTACTGGACGAAACGGCAGAGCCAAACAGTTGTTCATAGGCGATGTCGGGCGACCCCTGAAAGGGAAGTTCTTGGCCCGGTCCGACGGCGCTGATCCCAGGGTACATCGTCCCACCGTAGTCCGAGCTTAGGGCCTTTCCTTTGATCGCCAGTCCTAAATGATTAAAGGGGGCTGGATTGAGCTTGGCCAACTCTGCATCAGCGGTAGCTCTGATCACCGCACCCGCATCAAATTCACCCCCGGTCATGTAGACACCCATCATGCCAAACCAACTAGAATGGCCGCCGCGGCACATTTTCCCTGACAGCCCTTGAACGATCGACAACTGATCTTTAAACGGCTCAAGGGCCAGCATTGATGACGGCAGAGCGACGTTGGTCAAATCTTCGTTGAATAAACTACTGCTCGAATCTTTGCCTTTGAATGCGTCTGGTGTTATGCCATCAGGAATGATGCCGCTCGATTTAACAACAAACACAAAGCGATTGGGAATAGCGTTCGAATTGCCGGCGGCCTGGAGTTCTACCTGACGTAGAAAAGGCGCCAAGAGAAAGGCTCCTGCCCCTAATGAAAGACTCTTAAGCGTGCTGCGTCGTGTATGTTTCATGTGGTTACTTTGACGTCGGTTCGAGTGTTTTGCGGTAAATAAATGAGTCGGACGATAGGAGGGAAATGAGAAGTGCTTTAAAGCTGCCATCACTTTCCAGGTAAGCCCGATCGGCGGCAATGAGCGTTTTTGAATCGGCGAGTGTTTCATTTCGACCCATAAAATAGCGAAATACATGCCGGATCATGACTTGACGAACTTTATCCGATTCGGCCAGTCTATGTATCAGTTCCAGAGCGTCCTTGAATTCGCCATCCAATGCCTCCTCACCTGTGTCATCAAGTTCGCTTCTAGCATTGACTGGTTTGGTATTTCCTTTGCTTAGGCTTTCCTGATTTCGAAACCGTCCGAAGTCATCAAAGATCTCGAAGGCATATCCCAATGGATTCATCTTCTTGTGACACCGCCAGCATTCAGATTTTTCGGTTTTCTGGAGCCTTTCTCTCAGCGTTTTCGTAGGGTCTTCTGGAATTGAGGCATCCACTGTGATGGGAATGTCCGGTATCACGCCTCCCAGCAAGCGCTCCCTCACCCATTTGCCACGCCGAATCGGGTCCGTGCTGTCATTCAATGAATGTGCGATCAGCCAGGCTGGATGCGTCAACATCCCGGCACGGTTCGGTCGCTTGTAAGGTTGCGGCAGCAGAAAATCCTGCTCATCATCCCTAAGGTCGTAAACCATCGGATATTTTGCATACAGCGCTTGCATCTGATGCCGCAGTACATTTTCGTCTTTGGTGTTCATCCAACTATACTGCTCCTCCACGATCTGCTTGATCGCAGCGAGACTGCCATTGAAGCCTTTATTGAAATTGTGCAGGTTGTATTTCACATTCAATTCATGCCAGCCTTTCAGATTCAATCTCTGTAGGAGTTCTTTCTGCTTCGCTTCTGGATATTCTCCTGCATCAAGTTGCTCTTGGTTCTGCTTATAAAAATCGTAGACCGTGTTTCGAAACGTTGCTCTGTTGATGATGAAGTACTCGTCGGACTTAAGCAGTTGCTTGAATACGTCCCGGTCCTTTTCCAGAATGTTCATGACGAAGAAATCAGCATCTCTTTCGTACATGGCAGGGTAGTTTTCGCCGTAGTAAGCAAATCCACCCGAGCGATCTTCATCCTTGAAAACCTTGTGGGCCTGTGAGTACCCAAAAAACTCTTGAAAGAAACGCAGAATCCTGGGTTTGTCAATCGCGTCATCTTGCAGGATGCGTGTAACTTGTAACCGCGCATCCGCGCTGCTGTTCAACTTACCCGCCTTAGCGGCCTGAAGAAGCTCGTCATCGGGGCGTCGATCCGTTAAAGCAAAGGCGATGGCAAACGCCATTTCAGTTCCAGACAACATCCGACGACCGTGAGAATCTTCTGTGCCAAGACCAATCTCAACTCTGTAGACGGATTCATGGTGCAGCATCACAGCCATCAAAACCAATCGCATGGCCTCGGCATTCCCACCCTCCGCGGCTGTCTTTCTGAATAGCTCTGAGTAATTGCTGATCTCGTCTTTTCGTGGCTCTCGATAGACAACTTTGCTGAAATGTTCGCTAATGGCAGACGCAAGCATATCATCCGTGGGGCTGGCGTCTGAAGAAGCAATGGGCGAATGTTTAATGAGTTCATCCGCAGCACAAGCCGCATTGCTCATCAATACACTGACGACTGCTGAATCCGCAAACAGGAGGTTGGCATAATCCTTGATGCCAACTTTATCTTCCAAAGGAAAAGGCTGCCTAAAGTCCTTGGCCCCCAGTCCGTAGCTAGATTTCACATTTTCGAAAACTTCAGGACTCGTTCTCCACAAGCGTGCTGGCGAAAAAGGCTCAGTGGTGATTTCTCCGCTGAAGAGCTTTTCATGGTTCACATAATTGCCGAAGCTCGGACTATCTAATTTGGAATAGAGATCAGACACGTTTCCCGATTTTTTCAATTCGGCATTGATCCAGAGCATCACGGCATCTCTTTCGTGTTGCTCGGGTTGTTCACTCTCGCTCGGTGGCATCTCTTCCAAGTGGAGTTGCCGGAGTACCGTATTCCAGAGCTCCAGGTCACGGCCGGATGCCAGATCAAAACTGATGCTGGATAGGACGACCCCCGACTCATTGCTGCTCTCGCCGTGACAATCGGCGCAGTACTTATTCAGGAATGGAAAGACTGTATCGTCGAAGGACTTCTTGTCTGAGGCAATCGAGGTCGTTGTCGAATCGGCTTGAGCAAAGATTAGGTTTGAGGAGCACAGCAAGACCGTGAGCAAGGCCATCGCCGAACAAAGAAAAGATGTTTTCCATGTTCTTGTTAACCTGCCAATTTGAAACCGTAACGCACTGCCGGTTTGAAGCCCTAGTCGGGCCGAGTTGACTTTGCGATAGGAACTCATTGTTCCGGCTTTCCATTAAGTTGAGAATCGCAGTAAGTACAAAGGTTGTCCTGGATCCTCAGTCCGCATATGCCTGGAACTTCTCCGGAGAACTCTCCATTCGATAGTACCATCAGGGATAAGCAATTGAAATCCCAACGCGCAAAACTAGATAATTATGGCGCCGCGCTAAAGTTTTTCGGAAAGGAGCGCACAATGGACTGGTAGTAATCCGAGTTTGCATTACCTGGATCAAGGCTGCGAAGTAACTAAGTTCGCCTTAAACTCGACGCGATACGATTTGTTCGAATCGCAGATTTTCGGGTTGGGAATAAGTATGAAGTTGTCGATAATCACCGGCGAGAGATCCTTGCCTGAAATGATCTCGATGTCCTTTAGGCGATGGGGAAAAAATTGCACGATTGGTCGCCAGCCACGCTCTGCACCATTGCGATTCACGGGCTCAAAAGACTTCTCGCCTAGCAATGGCTTGATCTCCAGCGCGAACACACCCGCTGCGACTTCTGTCAGAGTTTGCTCATACGAAAGCTTGCCTGGCGCCAGCTTCGCGTTCCAAGCAGGATCGCCGTAAAGGGCTACCACATCGCGGTCATGCAACAAGCCAAGTCCATCATGATGAGAGAGACCGGCTTTCTTGGCCGCATCGGAGAGAGTGAACTTTCTTGACGGCATCGAGCCCGGAGGTGTATCGAGCCTGGCGATATCTGGAAAGTTGGTTTCCAAACGGTCGATCAGAGCATTCTGATTGGCGAAGAAGGCCTCGACGAAGGTGTATCGCCCCGGCTGTTCGACGAAATAATCCAAACATCCCCAGCCTGCATAGCCATACCAAGTGGGCACTGTATAGCCCATCATTTGGCGCACACCAGCGCTGTTCATAAACGCCAACGCCATGGCGTCTGGACCATCGATATGACCCATTAAGCAGTTACCTATTGGTAAATAAACTTTGGGATTAGTCGAAACAATCGGAAACTTGTTCCCTTTGGTATCAATACCAAACAACATGCCTCCCTTGGATTGAAATTCACCGTTGCGATAGCGAAAGCCAATCTGCCAATTGCGTTCCGTTGCGTGACCGGAGGTGATGAACAAATCAGCTTTGTACTCTGTCAAAGTATCCGCGAGAGCCTCTGTCGTATCACTTGGTCCCTGCAACTGTTTCGCTTCGCCACCCGGTGTTTTACGAACCATACGATTCTGTTCGAGTTCGCAGTACCACACGCCCTCGGTGACTCGGTCCATCGCTAGTTCCGTACCAGAAGCGACACGATTGATGACCAGTGGCTCGCGCTCTTTGGCGATCGCTAGCGCGTTCGCTGCGTCGTAACCAGTGAGAATTCCCCAGAAGACGTCGGCATAGGGATCATCGTCGATTTTGCGCGTTAGTCGATGAACGTCGGCGACCATTTGATGGCCAGCTTCCGCGCTCGTTGCAACGAAACAGGCGTAGCGGGGGAACGATTTACGCAAAGCGGGGAGCGATTCGCTTACATGCTTATCGTAGACGACCACTTCCGCTTGATGTTTGGCGACAAGTTCGTCGACTACCTTGCTCCATTCGGAGTCGCTCTGCGTCGCCTTCGAGACTACCACAACGTAGTCCGCTCCCAATGCAATAACGCTGCAATATAGGAACGCTCCGCACATCGCAAATTGAGAGATAAATCGGGAAAACAACATCGGTTCCTACCCAATAAAAGAAGATATATCCACGAACGGGAGTTCGGATTTACAACTCATTCTTAGCATGCCGCCGCAATCCAAACAAGACTCAAGCAAATGCAGGGTATCTCAGCGGTTGATCCTGTTTGTATAATCGTAATGACGAACGACAACGATTTGGAGCCAACATCCATCCGTGGAAGCATTAGAAATGCGACATCAGCTCTCAACCTTTATTGTTACTTCCGGAATGATCCTGCTAACCTTGGCTTCGAATTTACACGCCCAACCGCCCAGAGAGATTACCAACTCTATCGGAATTAAGTTGGTATTGATCCCGAAGGGGACATTCATGATGGGCTCACCCAAAAGTGAAGAAGGGCGATCCACGGATGAGTCATTGCACGAAGTGACTATCAGCAAAGATTATTACCTGGGTGTGTATGAGGTCACGCAGTCGCAGTACGAAGAGGTGATGGGTAAGAATCCAAGTTACTTTCAAGGGGCTATGGTTCGCAACAAGAATGCAGATCTTCCAGTCGAGAATGTTTCTTGGGACGATGCTGTCGAATTCTGCAAGAAGCTTTCGAGCCGACCCAAGGAGAAGAAAGCCGGTCGAGTCTATCGCTTACCCACCGAAGCAGAGTGGGAATATGCTTGTCGAGCAGGAAGCAACACAGCGTATTATTTCAATAATGACTTTCGTGCATTGAATATAAACGGATGGTACAGGGGAAATAGTTCCATAAGTACGCATGAAGTAGGAGAATTGAACCCCAATGCTTGGGGCCTATACGATATTCACGGGAATGTTGGGGAGTGGTGCAGCGACTGGTACGGTGAATACCCAGCGGGTGCCGTCAACGACCCCACGGGACCAAGTGAAGGCTTGTTTCGTGTGTACCGTGGCGGTAGTTGGCTCCTCGAGGCCCCGTTTTGTCGGTCGGCAAGCCGGGGCTGGTCCGACCCGTCGTTCCGGGGCGATGCCGGCTTGCGACTGGCCCTGAGCTCCCCATCCGAAATTGCCAGTTCATCCAAGGCGAGCATAGAGAAGACTGGTGAAAGTGGAAAGTAGAGTTCGCGGAGCTAATGATGATAGGCACAGTAAACGCACATGGTCGCGGAGTTTGGAATCGCGCAAGCCTCACCGTAACTTGCGAAGAAAAGGTAAAGCCACTTCTACATCAAACTCCGTTTTCGCAACTTTCGTCCCTTTCGCGGTTCCCTAATTCGTGCATTCCTCGGTTGGCTGAACGAGGGCCGCATGGCTTATCTGGATGGCCAAAGCTGCAGCCAGAGCGTGTGATACGATCTAGCAGACACACGAAACTTCAACGTGACTTTCCGCTGCTCGTGGTCTGTAGCTGGTTGGTTAGCTCACCAAGGTTCGCCCAGCAGGACA
>Ga0209174_10000504_pt1 | contig 29563 bp, 27 predicted proteins | sample JI91814BDNA_FD_187505 | JGI IMG/M metagenome (GOLD analysis project Ga0209174, IMG submission 187505) | Wastewater effluent complex algal communities from Wisconsin, to seasonally profile nutrient transformation and Carbon sequestration -... | ecosystem: Engineered > WWTP > Effluent > Algae...
AGTCCTGCGCAATGGGAATACATCGAATGTAGCTTGTCCGAATGGTTCTAATATGATAACTCATACATTTACAAATGAGACTATTACTTTTCTCCGTAACTCAGTTGAGTTCCTTAACGATGGGGTTGGAAACGACAATGGACTATGTGAGGCTAATGACGATTGTTTCCTTACTCCGAATATTGGTTCATATCAAGGACACGGAAATATAGTCACAGCATTGAGTGTAAGCGGTTGTGCGGATGTTACAGATAAAGGAATCAAACTTTATCAATATGCAACTAACGGGTATTAGCTAGTTAAAGTGAATAAGGATGGGATATGAGATTATATATATCGAGAAATAAGCAAAGTAGGCAAAACAATGCTGTATAATTTTTTAGAAAAAAGATTATATAAAATAATTTTTGTGGTATTTTTTATTTTTCACATTAGTTGTATAGTTTACCAATTATTAAGATTCACAATTGCAACTCAAATTATTTTTGAGATTCTAGCAGTTATTAGAATTTTTAATCGCAGAAAATAAATGTGGTTACGATTAAATATCCGTTAAAAGGTAAATTACAAAAGTAATTTATGACAACGATACCGATCATAGCTGATTAATCGGTCATCTCCTAAAATAAATTATCTTTCAGGCGTAAAAAAACTCTAATAACATTTCTTTATTTTTTTCTATACTCATTTTTTTATTCTCCTAAAATTATTTTTTTTTAAAACAGGATTTCATTTTTTTTTTCATTTGTTCAATTATTTTTTTGTCTTTTGTTAGCGCGAATAGCTTTAATCCACCTAAATACAATATATATAATTCCTGACTCAATTCTATTTGTTCAATTTTTTTTAAATCGGAACGATTTTCCTTTACTAAAGACTCGATTGTTTCGATGACAGATTCGATAGCAGCCTTAGAATGAATTTGAAATTGCTCTAAATGAGAAACCTCACTTGAAAACAATGCTATAGGGCAATCGAATCGACCATAGCTTCTCTGTTCTCTTAAACTCAAATTAATCCATTTATCTATAAAGTCATCAATAGAACTTGATTTCTTCGATACTTTCCGCATGATTTCTTTTTGTCTTTCTGTTATATATTGTAAATACTCAAATCCTAACTCGTCTTTCGATTTAAAATGATCGTACAAAGTCTTTTTATAGGAACCAGCATTTTCTAAAATTTCAGCAATACCAGTTTGTAAAAATCCCTTTTTTCGAAATAAATCGAATGAACTTAGTAAAATTTTCTCTTTTGCTTTCATAATCCTCAAAAAAATAGTAGACTAGTCAGTTCACTTTTACAATTGTGAATGTAGACTGATTGGTTCACTTTAAAAATCTTTAAACTTTCGGTCAAACTATTTTTAAGGAAAAGAGCATGACTATCGAATCCATTGAAATTAAAGCAAAAGATGATTATATTTTGAAAGGGAAATTTTTCCCCTGCGAGAATGAGAATAAAAAAAATCCCCCCGTCATCGCAATACATCCAGCCTTTGGGATAAAGTGTGGATTTTATTCGCCCCTTGCCAAGTTTTTATCTAAAGAAAATCATGTGTTCATTTTTGATTATCGCGGGATTGGCGAATCGGGAGATCCAAAACTAGTTCATGATGGAATGCATTCTTGGGCAACTTTAGATATGGTCGCTTTGCATAATTACATCGAAAAACGTTTTCCAGAATCAGATTTGCATATTATCGGTCATAGTGGCGGGGCTTGGTTGCTTGGATTTATTCCGCCTACAAAAAATCTGAAAAGTTTAGTTTTTATTTGTATGCCGAATGGATATTTTAATTCATTTTCATTCCCAAATAATATTCGACTGTATTTAACCTGGAAATTTTGGATTCCAAGAATTGTAAAAAAAAATGGAATCCTAGGTAACAGCAAATTTTACTCCGGTGCTCCTTTACCTGGTAATATTGCCCTCGACTGGGCAGCCTCTGGCTTAAAGAAAAAATTCATAGAGGATGATTCATTTCAACCGAATGGAAAGTTCATAAAAGATTATACAGTTCCAACTCTAGCTTTTACTTTTTCAGACGACCAGGTATGCGATGCAAAATCAACTTTCTCAATGTTAGCGAAATTTTCGAATCTTAAAAAAACGCATAGGCATATTCATCCCAAAGAAATCGATGAAGCAGAGATTGGACATTATGGATTTTTAAAACCGAGTCAAAAGAAAAAACTTTGGATTGATTTGCTTAAATGGTTTAATCAATTCTAAAAATTTTACTCGTATAGTTCAAAAGTCATCGTTTATGAGAAAAACGAAAGTCCGATTTTGCCTTAAGCTTTTAATGTCCGGAATTAGAATAGGATAGAATTGTGGGAGAAGTTGAATACAGATATAGAATGGAAGAATTGTTTTTGGATAAAATTTTTGAGTGAAGTAAATCAATTACTTTTCGGTTAATTGTTTTTTTGCAGTGCATAAAAAATTAAGATCAAAACAATTCCACCGATAAACCCACCGCCCAAGAGTAATAATACAATAATAATACCTGCACCACCTGCAACTGGACCGCCACCTCCCGCTGGACCTAACAAGAAAGGACCGATAAGAATTGCCAAAACTCCGCCAGCAATACCACTAAGAAAAAATATAAAGATTTTCTTCATCTTTAGCGCTCCCATTACTTATTACCATAACTACCTCTAATTTTCGCGTCAAGTTTTTATTGAGCATTCTAAAATGCAGAATTTCTTTTGTCTTAGTGTTCACTTGCCAGTATTCTATGAAATTAACTTTTAAATTTTTATTCGATTCGTTGAGCGCCAATCCATTTACTGCACTGAATATATGAATTTTGCCATTCAATTCTAGCCTCTATTCTATTGATTCATTTCGCTCTTTTGCTTCTTGTGCATGTTGAAAAAGATAAGCATGATCGCTTTTCTTTGCTCCAATGATGTAATGTATTCTCAGTCTTTGTAATTCTGAAATATGCGGTCCGTTAGAAAATAAAGAATCCTCAACTGCAATGGTTTTTAAATGTGGATGCTCACGTCTGAAGTCATTCCAAAATCTCTTTGCGGCATTTGATTCACGCTAGAGCTAATCATTCTTAGTCTTTCCATCTTGTTTGATGATCGGTTCGGGCATAAGAGGTATTACTTCCTTTAGATCAGGATGCATTAGATTTGCCGCATACATCTGGTGGTGATAGATTATTTCACCACCACTTTTTTTCTCCAAACATGAAGGACAATGTATCTTATTCGATGAATAATATCCCGTTCCATCTCCTGAAATTGCATAATACTCACCCAGAACACGAAATCGTTCCAACAATTCCGCTCGTTGTAATTTTGCAAATAATCCTTTGAACAGCGGACGAATTCCGTTTGGCGATACATCATCTAGTATTACTCGCATTTGCGTATCCGAAGGTATTCTTTTTAATTTAAAAATACTTCTTATATTCGAATTCGCGTTTATCTCCTTATCAAATTCTAAAAGAGATGGACTTTTTAACGCAAACATCGCATAAACCGCTTGCAACGCATCCTCTAAAGAAATTTCAACATCCGGTAGATTTCGATTGTCGATCACCCGACCAAACTTTTCCTTAACATAACCAATCAATCCATCCGCCGAAAAATCAAATCCCGTTTCTCTTGCTTCTTTCGTAATTCCCATTTCTCCACTAGCCAATATTATCTTATTCGTACAAATACTTTACGGAAATATTATTTGTATTCACTCATTTTACTTGGCTTTTAATGGAAACGGGAATTGCTGACGGGGAACCCATCTCTGCCCTATGTTTGAAGCCCTAGCTAGGGGCTATTTGATATATACTCTTCTTATACGAAGCGTATACACTGCGTTAGCCTTACGACAATCATTATCCTCCCTGTTGATGGCGTAACGGATAATGATTTTTTTGGGGAGATGCACGGTTGTGTCTCCCTTTTTTAAATGAATAAACTCTTGAACAATTTTTTTTAACCACAGAGTTCGTGGAGAAAAGAGTCAATCATTTTAAGCGCCTATTAATCTTGTATCCGAATAATATGCATATTCGTCGAGGCTGTTGCGACTAATTTTCCTGCTTCGCTGAATGCCTGTGCTGTTAGATAAATTGAGGAAAAACCACGTAGTATTACCTCGGCTGTCACGGTCAATCTTTGCCCTATTTTTACTGGACGCATATATTGGGTATTTAGATCAATACTTACCGTAGCTGTTCGGGTAGTAACCAAACTTAGTGGACCGAATGTGTTATCGAACGCTGCAGTGATGAACCCGCCTTGCATACTTCCCATTGGATTAGTGTAATGAGGCTTTGCCAAATAAGATGCTGTGAGACTTTTACGGTGGACATATCTTTCAAATTTTCCGTCCATTTCTTCAAAGCAAGGCGGGGGTAAACTTGCAGTAATCTCATGAGGTAATTTCAGGGCTTTGATTTCTTCACGTAGTTTTTCAATATCATTTTCCATTTTAATATTCATGTATTCTAACCCTGTAATATTCCAGTTAATAATAAACCAGAATCCAAAAGCAGTAAGAACCAACCTATATGCCAACCTCGCGTTGCCTGTAAATTTGCGAAAAGCCCAGACATATAAATCGAAAGAGCAAAATAAAGTGGTAATAGGGGTGGGTTTTTAGAGAACGCCATTGCAATTATCATCACACCCATTATAGCCCAATAGATCCCTGGTAAATAAAATGCGTTTCGTAGGATACGTTGCCTTACTACACCTTTCAAAACACCAACTGGATGAGCCAAAACTGGACTTATGAGACGGGTTTCGCCCATATAACAATGAATAATACCAGTAAAAATTCCCGCTGAACCTGCTAAAAGAAACCAAATATTTATATCTTCCATAAACTCTCCTAAATGATTGAAAATAACTTTTGCTAATACTTTAAAATTTATCGTTCTAAGAGTAACGGTAACCTATATTTAAAAATATTGCTAGCCTAATCGGAATTTTTTTACGCCCTATAAATCTTTTATAGTTTTTCAATCCAATGAGATTGCTTTTTGTATAAACACGATTACATTAGATGCAAAAACCAAAGTGGGATTTGGATTGGAGAAGTAACAATATCAATTCCTATTGGAATGGGCATAAGTATATACAATAGATTAAAACCGGAATAGCTCTTAGTATAAGCGTTAAGCGCTATAGTCGGATATCTATCTGGTATATCTGGAACTGGGTTGATCGGATAGCTAAGTATATAATAACGGTACTGATGATTTGGTTTATTAATTCTTATGTTTACTATTTTTCTATTGGCAGTATGGATATTGCTTGGAAGATAATTACTAGTATTCTCTGTAATATCGAATCGGATATCTTTTTCTTCGCCAATATTATCAGGGATTTCTATAATAATTTCTTCTAGCCTTGGATTTAATTTTATTCTTAATTTTGTTTTATCATTTTCATCAAAGTAAAAACTAATTTTGGATTCATAGGTATTTACAAACTTTATTCCATTGGATAGATCTCCCACAAATTTATCGTACCAAAGTGTGACACAATTTTCAAAACAGAAAATACAAATTAGATAGGCAATGATTTTTATTGCATTACTCTTATTTAACGATAGCATTTAACGTTTAAATTTTAAAGCAATTCGACCATTTTTTTGATCTTAGTTGCTTTTTCAAAATGGTCTAATTTATTTTCCATTATCCACCATTGCGCCATCTCCATAAGTAATGCTGGATCATTATTTTTGTTAGCAAAAAAAGCATAAAAGGATAATCCTACCTCAGCCCCTTTCTGCTGAATTTTTTGATTACAAACTTCGATTATTTTTTGTTTTAAAATAGCTTTCATTTTATTGTTCCTATATAAAAATCAATGTTATCAATATTAGTGATACTTTACTTTTTTGCATTTAAATATATTGTTGGTTACTATAAATTACCCGCTTTCTGAAATTTTTATAGTAATTTCAAAATAATCTTATGTAACATCAAAGAAAGGATGCGATTTTATTGAACTGTAGTATTCTTGTCCAAAATATTTCATTGTATCCTGGGGAGCTTTATAGTGTTTCAAGGTTGAATGAAGAATATCTATTTCTGAATCTGGAACAGGGATACTTAGCATTTTTCGCCCGACTATATCAGCAGCTCTAAGAATTCTATCATAATTATCTGAGTAAAGAAATTCTTCCATAGTAAAATTTTGATTTTTCATCATGCTAAAAAATTGAGAAGGCATTAGCCATTTTTTAAAGATATAAGTTCCTACTTCAATATAATTTGTTCCTAGTGCATCGTTTTCTAACTGTAGCAATCCAATATTTGTATTCTCATATTGATTTAAAATTTCTATATAAGTACTGCTGTAATTTATTGCAAGAACTGTCATTCCAATTCTTTGCATTACCGCTAATAGAAATAATTCATTTTGTATTGATTCCAATCCCAGAGGTCCACATAGATCATAGGCAACTAACGCATTTAGTATAGGCAATTCAAAGAGATACTTTCTCGAAATATCTAAATACCCAATATTTTTAGAAATATTTTTTTTCGTTTGCAGCATTACAATATTCTTCACTGTGTTTAAACCTAATAGAGTAATGCTATCTTTGATCGTCTGAATTTTTTTTGATCTCGCATAAAACGCTGAGTTTGCAATTCTTAATAAGTCTGCTGATATAGATTTGTCAGGTAAAATAATTTGCTCTAGTTCTGTGCTTCCTTTGACTGTATCGGATTCAAACATTAGTATTTTTTGGGTTACTCTAGGTAAAGAAGGTATATGCAAGTCATCTAATTTAACGATTTTTTTTTGTGTGGCTAATATTGATTTTGTGACTAAATCTTTTCGTCCTAATAGTTGGATGAGTTTTTCTGTTAGGATATTTCTATTGAGCGGTTTTAAAATAAAAGAATTGATTTTAAGTTTTCCAAGATATAGAATGACCTCTCTATCGATATTATTTATTAGTAAAAAGATTATGAGATTCGGTTGATCTCTTCTTAACGCTTTAATTGTATCAAAAGCATTTTCTGAATCCATTTGAAAACTCATAAAAAGAATGTCAGGTTTTAGATCTGTATCTTTTAAACATTCAAATATTTCTTCCTTACTTCTTACTTCCGGTAGAACATTGAATTGAGATGAATTTAGATATCTTCTAAGTATTTCGCGATCTACAAAAGAATCTTCTGATATTGCTACATTAAAATTCTTTCCACTCGCAAGATTAATTCCCAGTGCCGTATTCATAAAATAAAAATATCATAAGAATTTACATTTAGCTAATCCAAGAAGAATTTTTATAAGCCCAATAAGATTTAATCTTTTTCGATTACATAGCTAAAAGATATGTCGGATTTATTTAAATCGTAGATGAAGTTTTGATAATAATCTCAATCTCCATCCATTTTTCTAATAACCAAAAGCGTAACGTCATCCGGTGTCTCGAAGCTTGCGAGAGATTTTAAGATGGAATCTTTGATAGTTTCTAGCGACAAACTTGCGTTATCCTTAAGCACTTCGCCGAGTCGGTCGGAGCCAAATAATTTTTTATCCGTTCCGATTGCCTCCGTAACTCCATCTGTGAATAATAGCAAGATATCCCCATTGTTGAGTGATGCTTTTTGCTCTACCATGTATGCAGAAATATCATCTTCCATACCCAACCAGAAACCTGAACTAGGAAGAATATCGATTTGGTTTGTATTATGTCGATAAACAATTGAGTCTAGATGAGCACCAGCATATCGCACATGTCCGTTTTCCTTCATTTCGAGAAGAGTCATAGTCATATACTTGCTTTCTTTTAGTTTAACAATATTCTTAGTTAAAGTAACATTGGCTCTAGATAGTATCTCTGCGGTAGATTCAGTTCCGTTTGCATTTATGATCGTGTGGAGTATCGTCTGTGCCATCATCATGACGAGACCCGATGTAACACCATGACCGGATACATCTCCAATGACGGCAAATTGTCTATTGCCGCTTTGGATTGTATCGTAATAATCACCCCCCACTTCATCTGCTGTCTTCATGTAACCAAATGCTTCATATCCTTTAAGGTTTGGTTTTTCAGGGAGTAAGGCAGTTTGGATTTTTTGAGCTACATCCATCTCCGTTTGAATACGAGATTTCTCAGCGGTTACTGCTTGTACGTTGCTATACAACTTAGCATTGTCAATGGAAATCGCCGCCTGTGAAGAAAGCATCGTTAAGAGCTGCACTCTATCCAATGTAAAGGCGTCTGTGGTAAGGGAATTCTCTACATAGAGCACGCCGACTAATTTGGATTGGTTTACAATCGGTAGACACAAAACTGACTGGACTTGCTTTTCTTTGACGTATACGTCATTCGCAAACTCAGTTGACTTGCTCGCATTTCCGAGAACGATTGCTTTTTGTAAGCGTCCTACACTCAATAAAATGCTAGTCGGGAGCGTCTGGCATTCATCGAGTCGTAATGATTGCAATATACGTGTATCTCCATTTACTACTGACTCTGCTTGTATATACGGAATATCTGTTTCCCATAGCGCAAGAGCAGCCTTATCCGCTCCACTCGATTCCATTGCAACTGTCATTAGCTTTGTCAGTAATTTTTCTAGCTCGATTTCTCCGGAAATCGTCTGGCTTGCTTTCATCACTGCTTGGATGTCGAGTGTGTCGCTTGCGGTTTTCGTATTGTCTTTTGTTTGGCTTTTTTCTAATTCTAGTTTTTTACGAGCGGCGATTTGCTCTGCGAAGATGTCTGGGTATTTGTTTTCGATTTTTCTAATAACTGCGAGTGCTCCCCAAACGGTATATGCTTTGCAGGAAGCTTTTAATATTCGTGTGGCTTCTGCTCGTTTGCCTGCACGCCAGAGCGAGCCTCCGAAAAGTTCACGAGTGAGTCCGGCATCGGATAGGTTACCATTCTTATCCGCATTTGCAATCGAATATCCGTACCATTCTGCGGCTTCGACTTGTTTGCCATTGGCATCTAACAGTTCCGCTTGAAGTATTTCGTATTTCTGTAAGAAGTTCATTGGTGCCCATTCAGCACGCTTCTTTAACCAGCTAAGGTGTGACTTTGCGGCTCGGAGGTGTTTGCTGCGCTTCTTTTGTTCTTCTGCTCCGGCTTCGCCACGGGCGGCGGCGGTACAGGCGAGTGTTGCGTAATAGACATAGTAAAGTTCCGAATTTAAGCCTTGAACTCCCTCACGGTTTGGTTTAATTAACTCTGCTGTTTTTAATGCAATTTTTATTTTTCCACTCATGTACTCGGTTATAACTTCACCTATATAAATTGATGCGATACTCGATATATCCTTCCGTCTAGAAGCGCTAGCAATCAATTCATCTCGATTTAGATGCGTATCCGACCAAAGAGACTTTTCCTCACTCTGTAATAAACTTTGATTATGCGTATTGGCTAAGCTGAGACAACTCTGGAACATACTATTGAGCCAATTGGAGGCGCTGGTATTTTCCAAGCCAGCATGTTTAATTCGTATTTGCCAAGGTGTTGAGATTTCCATGCAGTGGTTTACAGAAGAAATTTCAAAATAGGAACCGAGCATACTAGAGCTACAATTTGCCATATTACTTAACTCACCCACGGAACGTAAGAATGCCGTATTCTCCAAAAGAGTTGAAGCTACAATTAAAGTAGGATTACGGAAAGTCCATAAAAACATATTGCTGATAAATATCGTAATTCCTTTAACACTCGCATTTTGTAATTCTCGCAGTTGGATAAGTGCTTCAGCAAAAATGACTAAACGTTCTCCGAGTTTAATGTCCTGTAAAACAGTTACTACAAGAACAGAAAAGAACGCAAACCCAAATGGTGACACTGATGTCAGACCTTTCCTGAGAGAAAGTCGGACTACCGTTCCTGCGACTGCTGCTATCAGAAGCGGTTGTGCAATGAATGTTGCCTCGCCAATACGAAGAAGAATATTTAGGATAGCTCTGTGTGTCAGATCATCGGATATTTTCACCATGCTTACATTCTCATTCCAATTCCGCAAAACCCATCTTGTATGCAAAACTTCTTTTAAGGCAAGCGGCAAACTACCTTTGGTCGGAAACCGTAAACCTAACTCTCGGAGTGCCACCGCTCCTACATTGATACATTCTTGTGATTTACCTTCCATAACTAACGCTCTCAGATGTATTGTGTAGACTTCTGAGCGCTCCAATGCTGTCCTTAAGTTGGACAATAATTCCTGAATAACGATTTCTAAAGCTTCATGCTGTGCTGAAAGCATAAGTGCGCGTGCAAGTTCGGTTTTGACTTCTTTAGTAATTGAGTATGCGACGACCCATTCTTCGCTTGGTAATAATTCTTCTGCTTTCTGTAAATATTGCACTGCGGCTTCGAAGGCTGTAGCGGATAACGCCCTTTTTCCTGCATCGCAATTTAACTGAGCCAAACGTTCCCGTTCCATTTCGCTTGTAGCTAAATTCTTTCCAGCGTTCAAATGTCCAACGACATCGAATAATTTTTCTGTCATCTCGTCTTGACTCAACTCCGCCAAAAGTAAATTACCCACACGCCAGTGCATTTTCTCTTTCTCGTCAAGCGCCAACAATCCATAAGCTGCTTGTTGAACACGGTCATGTACGAATTGATATTTCACTTGGCTTAAGTTAGAAGACAATTCTTCCGTTGTCTGATTTTCTTCTTTTACAAACTTGTATGCTTCCCCAATAGGTGTAAGCATTCCCGCTTCTACGGCTAACCAAAGTTTCTCAGCAACTTCGGTGCCAATCGTCTCACTCACTATGGATAATGTTCGTAAGTCAAATGTCGCCCCCACGCAAGCGGCTATTTTTAATAAATTCTGACTCGCTTCTGGTAAGACAGCAAGTTTAGAAGTCATAAGCTCGACTACGTTATCCGTAATGGCGGAAGAGTTTACCTTCTCCATACTCCACTGCCAAGAAAGTTCATCTCGTTCAAACCAGATTGCGCCTGATCTATGTAATGCGCCAAGCATCTCGCTCACAAAAAACGGATTCCCCTGTGTCTTGTCATAGATGGACTGGGTCAACTCGCGAGTTGCCTCTACGTTATGTAAGACTGTATCGGATACCAAACGTCCTACGTCTTCTTTTGATAATGCAGATACGTCGATCTTGCCTACACTCACGCCCGATTTTTCTAAAGTACTAACAAGCTGTGGTAGACCATGACTTGCATCAACTTCATTTGTGCGATACGCAGCAATGACAAGTAAGCTTAGGTCAGAAGAGCTATTCATCATCACTTTGAGTAAATTAAAAGTAGCCGCATCTGCCCATTGCATGTCATCTAAAAACAAAACAAGCGGATGTTCAGGTCTACATATTGCTCGGATGAAATTTTCCATCACTAAATTAAAACGGTTTTGTGATTCCTGCGCTCCGAGTTCAGGAACTGTCGGTTGTTTTCCAATTACTTTTTCTAACGAAGGGATTAAATCTAACAATACCTGTGCGTTAGTTCCTACACCTGCGATAATTCTTGTTCTCCAATTAGTAAGCTCTGTTTCACTCTCACCCATCAACTGTTTGGAAAATCCGTTAAAAGCTTGGAGCAATGCACTGTAAGGAATATTTCGATTAAACTGATCGAATTTTCCTTGGATTACAAATCCACGTCTCTCTACCATTGGCTTTTGTATTTCATTGATTAATGCTGATTTACCAAGACCAGAATTTCCGCTCACAAGAAGCAACTGCACCTTACCCACAGCAGACTCTGCAAATCGAGTCATCAGATACTCTGCTTCAATTTCACGTCCATACAACTTCTGTGGAATTCTAAACTTATCGGATATGTCGAGTGTTCCTACTTGGAACGTTTCAATCTTACCCTTTGACTTCCATTCCGCATAACAAGCATTTAACTCTAACTTTAGTCCTTGTCCACTCTGGTATCTCTCTTCTGCGTTCTTCTTTAGTAATTTCATTACTAAATCAGATAGCGGCTTTGGTATATTCGAATTTACCTCATGTAGTGGTTTTGGTTTGACGGCAATATGAGCATGCACCATTCCCATTGCATCGTCAGCGGCAAATGGAACTTGTCCGGTAAGTATTTCATACAGCACAATCCCAAGGGAATACAAATCCGTCCGCCAATCTACCATTCGGTTCATGCGTCCTGTTTGCTCAGGGGAGATGTATCGCAAATCCATATCCAGCGCATTTGCACTCTTCATCTCTGTTCTTTCATTACTCAGTTTACTCGATTGTCCAAAGTCGATTAAAAAAGTATTTGAGTTTCCTACTGTTCCTGTTTTATTTTCCTTTGTTCGGAGAATACTCTCTGGCTTTATCGTCTTGTGGATGACATTCTTCCTATGTATCGCGTCTATTGTTACAGCAAGTTCAATTGATAACTCAAAAAATTTATCCATACTTATTTTATTTTTAAATGAAGTTCTTAAGGTCTCCACTTCATGACCATTGCGCATAACAAGACCATACCGACCACCATGGCTACCAATACCTAGAACTTTTGGAATACTCTCAATATCAAAACCTTTCATCATCTCATACTCATGGTGGAGCTTCACGGGTATATTGCTATTTGCCGTATCTAACTTTGATGACTTGAAATAAATCCTGCCTTTTTCTTTGCCATGAGTCCCGTGATAAAGAAAATAATCAGCATCACTATGTATTAATTCACTTATTTCTATTTCGTTTATTTCTGTCATCTTAGTTTCCCTTTTGTTTTGGTTATACGGCGGACACAGTGATATTCTTCAGCATCATACAAATGGTCTGTAAAGGTTTAAAGGAGGCATTTTGCCATTCGAGATCTTTACTGTAATTAACCACTGTATTTATGCCACCCAAAGAACAGGCTTTAATAAACTTGATAATCGGTGGGACTGTAGAAGAGTTCATAAATTCTAGAAGCGTATAATCAATTGTTATGCTCTTGCCATTCAACTGATTAATCATATTATCAAAATAGGGATTTAGAATTTCAGCTGGGTTACGCGATTCACTTCTACCTAGCCATTGGACTTTTACCTTATCTAACTGTTCTGTTATCTTAATTTCAAAGTTATCAACTTTTATTCCTGCTATTGCCATTTTTAATTCTCCTTAAATTCTCTTGTCGCTATCATCGACAAAACATGATTATCCAGCTCATACTCTAATTCAAATTTACTTTCGCTGACTATTCGATATAAACCCAAGCTTGATCCCGGTTTAGAAGGATCATCCATAATCTCAAGTAATCTTGCAATGTATAAGCCTTCCTTGTTTTCTGTCGTCTTGATCTTTTCCATTACGGCTTTAAACTTTTCGAGGTTTTCATTATCGTTTACTCCATTACTTACCTTAACTAAGACACTTTTCCCAGCAATTTCAAACACGAAACCCACACTTCCAATTTTATCATTTGCAATACCATACTTAATCGCATTTTCTAATAACTCGGATGCTACGATTATAGTAAAATCAATATTACCCTGACTCATTCCTTCCATAAAGATTCGAATCTTCTCTTTAACTTCAGCTATCACAGACCACATTGGTGTGATTTCTATTTGCATCTTTGTTTCCATTTCATTTTCTCCATTAGTATTCTTAAAACCTATTTTGTATAATTGTCTGATCCAAGAAAAATATTTTGCTGGATATTAGTTTATCCTATTATTTGTTCTTGTATAAAAAAGATGTGACTCTCGAACCTACCCTAAACTTAGGAGAGAGGAAAAAAACAGATAATTTCGAAAGTCACACCAAAGTATACAAGGGCACAGACGATGTAACCTTTTGTTATTGCTCACTATACACAATTAATTCTTGTTTGCTAGCCCTAGCGGAAATTTTTTCGCCCCTAAGAGTTTTATTTCTTATAACAAAACATATTTAATAGGAATAATATCTTGCTAATAAAGTATATCACAATAAACATAATTTAATTTTAATGTGGAAAGTTTATATTAGCCGTAAAATATTTGGATTTTTGAGAATACTTTCAATTAGCCCTTTCTCGTCTGCGTCAATTATGACAGATTCAGAGAGCAATAGGTCTATTTTTTCTGTCAAATTACGAGTATCCTCCAGTAATTCAACAATTTGAATAATTCTTTTCATATCTCTTTCAAATAGACTTTTACTTCGTTCAGTCATAATATCAAAATTAAAATGAATTAAGTGAGCTGCAGAAATTAAATTCTCAACCATCTCAATTTCATTCCTAAACTTCATGGTAAAACTAAGAAATAATTCTCTATTTTTAGAATTTTCCATACATTCTTTTACTATAGCCACAAGATTTGCGAAGAGTGCGGGGTTTTTTACAAAAAGAAACTTTACTCTTTCTTCTTCTAACTGGTCAAATACTTCCAAAAAGAAGTTTGCTATGTAGTGAATATCGTGGATTTTATACAAAAATATATTCAGATCCTTAGATTTAAGATTACAAATTAGAATTAAGGCGAGGCTAATATCAAATAGCTCTACTTTTTCGGATATAAGAATTTCAAGACTTTTCTGACTTGAAAATTGGGTTCCGACTAGGTAGAAAAAATCATCAATATCATTTCCTTGACCAATCCACCGCCCCATAGAGGAAAAAATATATTTTATTATATAGCTCGTTGGAAATTCTTCACTGTTCATCAAAGAAAGCATATAGCTTTCATCTCGAAGTAGCCACATATAGTATGTAAAGATTTCGTAAAACTCATCTTGATTTGAATTATTGACATTTAATGCTTCTATTATATTCTCTCGTTCTAAATTCCTGAGTAAAAAAGTAGTTTGATTTATACTATTTTTATTTTCTAGAATAGAATCTCGTAAAATAAAAGAATCTGAAATGGTAATCGGCATTACTGTTGGATAAGCAATTTTTTCGAAACTGCATTAAAAAATAAATTTTCTTTCTTTGAAGTGCTCATATTTTTCATTAGCTACCTTGCTGCTATGACGTTTAGAATAAAGTATACTATTGCATATTAATTCTGATTATGCTAGCCCAATCAGAATTATTATAAGCCCAATCCATTTTATTTATAATTGATAAATCAGTCTGGTTAAAACATTATCTATGAAGTCTATGATGGGCAGCCTGATTTTATGATTGAACTAAAGACGCAAACTAAAGAATTTTTCGAGCAGGGAATTAACTTTTACTACGAAAAGAATTTTAAAGAAGCAATTCCTGCTTTCTTACGGGTAATGGAGATTAATCCAAATGATGTAGCTTCTGCGATTTATTTAAAGAGAGCTAGATACTATTTAGAAAATGGGATTTTGGAGTTTTTGGAGTGATTTTAAAAGATTACCATGCGAAGGCGCTGGTCGCGAATACTTGGAGCGAAGGGCGGAATAGAATAGTATCCTTCGACTAGCTCAGGATGACAACTTCCGAAAACCATTCTAGCTTGAGTATATATCTTGACATCTCCAATTAATCTCATATAAATGTAATATACTCCTTTCTCTCTTTATGATCAACATATCTGATCAGATAGCAAAGAATTCAATGTGAGGATAACTCACAGGAAAACATTTTTCATGCAAAAATCAAACGATATCCGCAAGGTAGCATTCCTTGGCGATTATCTCCCTCGCAAATGCGGCATAGCCACATTTACCACTGACTTACGCACTGCTGTTGCACAAGAATTTAAGAATATGCAATGTCTCGTAGTCCCTGTTAATGATATAGAGAGTAATTATGATTATCCGACAGAAGTTCGCTTTGAAATAGTAGAGCAAGATTTACCTTCTTATCTTCGTGCTGCTGATTTTTTAAATATAACAAATGTAGATGTATTATGTGTGCAGCATGAGTTTGGAATATATGGTGGTTTAGCTGGAAGCCATGTGCTTGCTCTGCTTCATGAATTACGCATGCCTATTGTTACAACACTTCATACAATACTGAGAGAACCCAATGTAGAGCAAAGACGTGTTATGCGCGAATTGATTCGGCTTTCAACTCGACTGGTAGTGATGACAGAAAAAGGAAAAGAATTTCTTTTAGATATATACCAAGTTCCTGAAACTAAAATAGATTTAATACCGCACGGAATTCCAGACATGCCATTTGCTGATCCGAACTATTTCAAAGATGAATTCGGTGTTGCCGGTAAACAGGTATTACTCACATTCGGACTTTTATCTCCTAATAAAGGAATTGAGTTTGCTTTAAGGGCACTTCCTCGAATTATAAAAGATTTTCCTAATATTGTATTTATTGTGGTAGGGCAAACTCATCCTAATCTACTTCGCAATGAAGGAGAGTTATACCGGTTAAGTCTGGAGAGACTTGCTAAAGACTTGGGAGTTCAAAAACATGTAGTATTCTTCAATCGGTTTGTGGAGCAAGGAGAACTCATGCGTTTTATTGGAGCGGCAGACATTTATTTAACTCCATATCTCACTGAAGCTCAAATTACTTCTGGAACTCTTGCTTATGCATTCGGAGCGGGTAATGCTGTTATATCCACACCTTATTGGCACGCAAAAGAATTATTAGCCAATAACCGCGGAAAGTTAATTCCATTTCAAGATGCGGAATCCATTGCTGATGCAGTGATTGATTTGCTACATGATGAACCTTATCGTCACTCACTTCGCAAGAATGCATTTCAAATGGGTAGAGAAATGATTTGGAGCAGCGTTGCTCGTAGTTATGTAAAGTCATTTTATCAAGCAGGTCAGAATCATAGTTTTGTTGGACGAAAATCTTCACCAATTAAAACACTCGATGAACGTCCAGACCAATTGCCTGCTTTAAAATTTGATCATCTCTTTCGGCTTACTGATTCTACAGGAATTTTTCAACATGCAAGTTTTACTGTTCCCAATTTTGCGGAAGGATATTGCACGGATGATAATGCGAGGGCGTTGTTGCTTACCTTGATGCTTAGAAAATCAGGAAATAATATTTACCGGATAAAGGAATTAGCCGCTACGTATTCCGCTTTTTTAAACTATGCTTTTAATCGAGAGAGTTCTAGATTTCGAAATTTTATGAGTTTTGATAGACGATGGTTAGAAGAAGTAGGTTCAGAGGACTGTCATGGTCATGCTCTTTGGGCTTTAGGGTATTGCGTTGGAAGTGCGGGTAATGGAAGTTTACCAATGCTTGCAGCTGAACTTTTTGAGAAAGCACTTCCTGTAGCGGCTAATTTTACTTCTCCCCGCGCATGGGCATTGACATTAATTGGAGTAGATTATTATTTACAGAGGCTAAGTGGAGATAGACGCGCTAGCCAAATCCAGGAATCTTTAGTTGCTAAATTACTACAACGGTATGCAGATGCTTCAGGTGAAGACTGGCAGTGGTTTGAAGATGGTCTTTCCTACGCAAATGCAAAGCTTTCTCATGCATTGATCTTGAGCGGCAAACGAACGAATAACCTCGTAGCACTCTCTATTGGTCTTAAAACTTTGAAATGGCTTGTAAAATTGCAAACAACAGAAGCAGGCTCTTTTCGTCCTGTTGGGTCAAATGGATTTTTTAAAAGGGGAGGAGAAAGGGCAGTTTTTGATCAACAACCAATTGAGGCACAGGCGATGGTATCAGCTTGCATTGAAGCTTACAATGCGACAGGCGATATGTATTGGGCGGTGGAAGCACGTAGGGCGTTTGAGTGGTTTTTGGGAAGAAACGATTTAGGATTAACACTTTATAATTCTAATAGTGGAGGTTGCAGGGATGGACTTCATATGGATCGAGTTAGTCAAAATGAAGGATGCGAGTCTACTCTTGCATTTCTTTTAGCACTCTCAGAGATGCAAACATTGCAAAGCACTCTCATTAGTTTTAAAGAACCGGTAGGAGAATAAAAATGGAAAATCGAAAAAAAAATATCGAAAAAAAAACAAAAATAGTTCATGCAAAAAGAATTGGACCAACTCTCACACCGGATCGTTCCCGTGTATTAATGCGTCCCTTCTTTCCTGTAAAAAAAGAAATTGCACGGCGAATTGTATTACAAGTAATGTCTTTATCTGATTTAGAAGTATCGGATTTACTCAAACAGGTATTGGGAGAGTTTGAAAATCGGCATGAGCATGTGGAGCTAATATTTAAAAACCGCTACTTCCAGGTATATAAATTCTTAGGCGGTCTAGAAGATACTTCCATTGAGAGGCAAACACTCATTGGCTCTTACTTCTCTCATGAATACTCTCCCGAGTCCGCTGCTTTGTTTAATCCATCCATTGTTCCACATCCAGATCAAACGGGACTTCCTTCTGGCTCTATCCGCTTTATACTAAGTCTTCGGGCTACAGGAGAAGGACATATTTCTTCTATTACATTTCGAACGGGCAATGTAAACGCAAAGTATAGAGTTTCCCTTACACCAACTGTTCCATTTGTCGTAGAACCTAAACCAATCAATAACTTAGTTTATCAGAAGGGGCTATTTACTCGTAAACTCCAGGAGGCAGGGCTTCATAATTCTTTTTGTATACAAGTATTGGAGCAATTACCGATTGAATTTGTTTTACATGATTTACGCAGTGTGCTTGAGGAAGAAAGCAGTAAGATGGGTTCTTTTGGTATAATCACAGATCGCGCAGCACATGGTATATTGTTATTAGCTGAATCAAATTTTGAAGTAGAGTTTAATGCAAATAGTCAGACATCCCAAAGAATATTATTTCCTTCTGTTCCCAGTCAAAGCAATGGAATTGAAGATGCAAGATTTGTTCGTTTCGAAGAAGATGATCACAGTTTTACATACTATGCAACTTATACAGCGTATGACGGCAAAATAACATTACCCCAAATGCTAGAGACAAAAGATTTTATTCATTTTAAATTTATTACACTCAATGGTCCTGCTGTGCAAAACAAAGGAATGGCTTTATTTCCTAAGAAAATAAATGGAGTTTACGCTATGTTATCCCGTCAAGACGATGAGAATATTTTGCTGATGTATTCAGACAATATTCACTTCTGGCAAACGCCAACTTTGCTCTTAAAGCCAAAAGAACCCTGGGAATTTGTAAAAATTGGAACCTGTGGATCTCCGATTGAGACTGATGCTGGCTGGCTTGTTTTAAGTCATGGAGTAGGACCTATGCGTAGATATTGCCTGGGTGCATTTTTATTGGACTTAACAGATCCCTCGCGGGTAATCGGTCGTTTGCGTGAACCACTCCTTGTTCCGAATGAAACAGAAAGAGAAGGCTATGTTCCTAACGTTGTCTATACCTGTGGCGCACTGCTGCATGGGCAAGAACTTATTATCCCCTATGCAATGAGTGATTATGCGACAAGCTTTGCTTCTGTTGGTTTAGAGGAACTTTTAGACGCAATGGTCTAAACAAAAAGTATATTCTTATAAGCCAAAAGAGCTTGCAAGAAATACAGCTATTTGAGTTCTTAGAAATTGTAAATAAATGAATTGATACATAAGCTAGACTTGTGTAGCTAATAACTGAGTTCATGTTTAAAAAAATATTTTTTCTATTAATTCTATTCTGCATAGTTTGTGCTGATGATAAATCTTATAACGAAGCACGCAAAATTGCGATTACCCAGTATGCATTGTCTTGCACTGGAGGGTCTATTAATTCCTGTAAGAATTCTTGCGACGGCAAATGCGGAATTGACGCTACTCCAGTTACAAGTGCAAAGATAGACTGTTCCAAAACCTGCACCGATGAATGCAGTCGAAACTGTAATACGATTCTTTTATTTTTGTTTAATACTAAGGACTAAAAAAGATTACGACCGATGAAGACGATAAACACCGATGGGCATATTCATTTTCGTTTCGAAAATTATTTATATTTCGTTATTTCCTGATTATGTTTAACTGGATTATATTTTTATTTTGTATTGCATTAACTCCGTTGCATTCGCAGGAGGTAAATCAGAATAATTTGGTAGAACAAAAGCCTGTTTATTCATTTCCAATTCTAGATGCTCCGTTTAATACAAATCGGGGCTCGGTTAAAACAGAAAATAATTCTCCTGTTCCAAGTATGGAAGAGTCTCTTCATCTCACAAAGAATACAATTCAACTTTCACATCGTGCTTTATTTTATGGATTTGATAAAGTGGAAGTAATGAATGAAAATCCTTTTTTAAAAAGGCTGGGTCTTATAAGTTTCGATTTTCTATTTTATGTAATGCCAATTCCTTTAAATATTTCCTGGATGCATGAAGAATGGCATCGAGCTGTAATGGGGAATAGAGGTATATCCTCATTTAACGATGTGTATAAAGCAAAGCCTTTTGCGGAGTCAATCAGTGTTAGCCACGTCAAAGACTCAGAACTCATTCGACTTAAAAAAGATCATCCTGCTGATATGGTAAGACTCTCTGCGGCAGGAATGGAATCACAGACCCAGTTAAATCTACAACTCAGGAAAGACTCTTTTTTTTATGGTATGCCTTCTTATATAGATGCGCCTACTCAATGGATCAATGCAACGAATAATATCGGTTATCTGCAAACTTGTTCCAATCGAAGCGCTGACAAGTTTACAATCAAATCCAACTTGGAAGAAAGAAATATTGCAAAGAGAGATTTTGTGGGACTTGACTGTAACGCCTGGGTGTATGATTTATTTCGACCAAATGAACCCTATGAACTTAGAGGAATTCATCCGACTGGAATTGGAATTGATCGTTATATAAAGTATAGCAATGAAACAAATCTAAATACTCGTTTTCAAAATTATTTTATGTATGGAAGTAGCAATAGGCATGCTGATTTAACTAGGCAGGAACAGGATTATCTAAATCAACAGTATAAGCTTTCGTATTTGAGTTTAATTAATCCTACTTTAATAGGTTTCTCTCGATTTGCCGCTGTAAATCCTTTGAATGGTAAAGAATTTTTTTGGAATTTTGGAATTGTGCATTTTTTAACTTCGTTTGGATATGCAGTTGATGCACAATTTTTTTATAAGCAAGAAAAATTAAATATCCTACTCATCTATCATACTTATGTAAATGCATACAGCAAGCTTCCCGGTATTGAACTAGAAGTTATTCGTTATCCGCTCGATCTATTTAGTAAAAAAACATATCTAAATCTAGGCATACAAGGATGGATACAACCCTACGCTCAAAAATTTTGGACATCCGAAAAAGAATCGGGGGGACTGCTTAAGGCTACACTTGCTTTTCCGCTCTTAGAGGGACTCGAAATATTTATTTCTCCTTCTATAAAATCACGTGGCTGGGTTGCCGGAAATGTTTACCTGGAAAAAGCCGCAGAGCTTCGACTGGGAATGAATCTAATCTTTTAAAAGCTTGCCTGGAAATCTAGCATGACTCTTCTTCCTTCCCGTATATAGTCAAAGGGATAATTTGCTCTTTGAATTAAGGTCTGTTGTGAGTTGAATAGATTTGTTATATAAAGTCCAAGTTGCATGTCTTCCGTGAATTTGTAGGATACTCGAAAGTTAACGCTCACCCAGGCAGGGAGAGTCTTGGGTCTGTATTGTGGATAGGAGTAGGGATTGCTATAAGTATTTTCTGTTAGGTAACCTGTTATCGGTTCAATTTTTCCTAAATCACTATTTCGTCTCTCTACTGCTCCCTGTCTTTGGAGGCTAATAGAGCCTACCCACTTTTCAAAAGTTGTGGATATACCAGCATTAGCCGTATGTGCAGGTGCGATTTTTACTTCATGTGGACTTTTAGATATTGTTCCGTCTAAGTTGTTGTCTACATAACGCATGAATCGAGAGTAATTTATAAAAGCTGAGAAATATTTAAAGGAAGATAAAAGTTCAGATTCAATTCCTCGCGTTCCTATTGTATATGCATTGATTACTGAATTAGATGTCCCACTATAGTCGATAGCATTTTCAAACCGGGTGTCAAATCCATTAACTCTTAGAGTAAAATTAGAATTAATAGTCCAATCCATTGCAATCTCAGCGGTCTTGATTACTTCCGGACTAATTTTTCTTGGATTATTGGATCCGCCAACATATGTGTTTACTCCGAATAATTCGCCGGCAGATGGTTCTCGAAAAGCTCTACCAACCATAGCTTTAAATGTGAGTCTATCAGAATGAAAATATACAACGCCACCACGTGGACTCGTTCTCCTGTAAGTTTTTTTCTCGTTTGTTACAAAAGGAGGTGCCAGGTATTGACTGGGTATTGGATAAGTGGTAGATGTGAGTGTATTGGGGTCATCTACTGTTAGCCCCGCTGTTCCGATTATATTCTTGTAAGGTTGATCAATTCCTCTATAGTGAATGGATGTCTCATCGTAACGAACACCGGCTGTGAATTCAATTTTATTGCCAAAGAGTTTACCACTTGTTAGCTGCGCAAAAGGAGCGATCTTTAAGATTGGCTTATTTTGTATCCATTCAAGCGCTGGATTTAACGGAAGAAATGCTCCTCCGGGATTTTGAGCCTGGTCTCCTAAAAGGTTCATATTGATATTGCTATTGTGACTTATATCACCCTGGTAGGAGAATCGGTTTCCTTCAACACCGGAAACAAATGTTCCTCCATTTGAAAAGAGATAGGTTAATTGTGCTCTTAAAAATAAATTGTCAACTTTTGTCTTTAAATTTTCAGTTACACCTGACGGATAATAGTTATCACCCACAGTTGCATTATTTGGATAATTTCTAATGTTATAATCCCAGTATCCGTTATTGTATCGAGCTACATATTCATGACTCAACTTATCAGAAATCGGTTTAGAATACTTTATGGTAAATACATCTCTATATTCTGATTGCCTGTCTTTGATATCGGGAACATTTTGCAGCCACCCATTAAAAGTCTGGTAGTTCCATTTTTGTCTATGGTATTGAAAAGAAAGACCCTTCAAATCTCCTTCTCCTTCTAACTTAGTAAACAGGTAATAGCTACTACGCTCATCTCTTTGTGGAAATTTTTGTAAATAGCCAAATGCATCTTTTCTACCTGAGCCATCATAGTTCGTATAATTATTTCCATCGGTTTCATAAGAATTATAACTTACTACATGAGAAAACATTTTTCCTTTGTTTCCAGTGATTAAATCATAAATTCTAGTTCCATAATCTCCCATTCTAGCTCTAAGCTTTAACGCTCCATTTAAGTCAGAACCAGAATAAGTGTTTAGCGATATAACGCCGTTAGTCGCATTGGAACCATAAAGAGCAGAGCCGGGTCCGCGGATTACTTCTAAAGATTTAATCATATTAAGTGGAGTTATTTCCCATGTAAGAGCAGAGCCATAGAACAGGTCATTGTGTTGCACCCCGTCTACAAGCATGAGCAAATGGTTGTTATTCCATCCTTCATACAAACCACGGGAAGTTACAGTTCTGCGATCATTAATCTGAGAAGGGGCGAATCCAGGTAATTGGTAAAGAATATCATTGATTGAAATTCTTCCATAGTCTTTGATTTGTTTATCTGAAATCACGGAAACAATATTGGGAGCCTCATTTGTTTTCTTTGCAATCTTTGTAGCGGATACTGTAACTTGTCCCTGTAATAAATCAAATACTTCCGTTGCTGCTTGCTCTGCTTCTTTTTCATTTGTTTGAAGAAATGGTTTTAATTTTTCAGAAAGTCTTGAGGAAGATGCATACTGTTCAAGATTAGAAGCATTTCGTTTTTTATTTGGGTTGGAGCGGAGGATAATTGCCGTTTTGTTCGCTAGCTTTTCGATGATAGATGCATCGCTTTCTTTTAATTCTTCTTTGTCTAATTGCAATCCTTCAGACTGAAAAATTTCATCAGTAATGCTATAGGCATCTATCAATTTGCCGCTTTCAGGATCATATACCTGAACATATAAGTTTAAATTTGAATCAGGGGATTTTTTGTTATAGTATCCTTCTAGTAGAAAACGTGCGTTAGCCTTCTTAGCTTCTTCGATTCGCTCATTTGTGTTTGCTTTAGTCGCTGTAATCGGTGTAAAGCCGGAGGATTGAATTTTTTTTGTAAGCCTAGATAGAATTTCCTTTTCAATGTTTGTATTAGAATCTGACTCGTGAGATTGGAAATTTCCAATGTAAATATTTTTAGAAGTAGATATTTCCTGCTGTGCATAGAGAATAACTGAATTATAGGATAGCGAGAAAACGATGCAAAAGGCTAATATCAATTTATCAAAGTGTTTGTAAGTTGATGAAGAATATACAGTTTTCAAAGTTTTCTCCTGAGGCAGGTTTGCGAATTGCAACTCTACCTTTTCAAGAATTTCTGTAAAGGAAAAACTAATTTTTTATAGGGAGTAAATCAAGTCCTACAAAAATTTTCTAATAGGTTCCTATTACTATGGTTGCATTTTATTTCCAAAGGCTAATTTTATTCTACCATTTTGTGGATAGTCTAGATACAGAACTGTCTCAATCTCTTTACAATATTTATAAATTTTAAGAATTACTTCCCTCTACCATGTTTTGTTAAAAATGTTTCAATGAGTGGAAAAATTTCCTTCTTAGCATTCTTTCCCATTACAAGGCACGCGTGTCCGTAGTCTCCACTGAATCCTTCGCTTTCAGAAATGATGTGAAATTCTTTATATTTTGAATTTACTTTCTCGTATACAGACTTGAGACTACTTGGAGTCGCTACGTTATCGTATCCTCCAGCAATAAATAAAATTGGACAGGTAATTTGAGTTTGGCGCTCAGTATAATTGTATTTTTTATCAACAGAAACAATATCTCCCCCTTTTGCGACCCAATCAAGCATTTGTAGCATAAGTCCATCTGGAATGTTCTCAATTCCAACTAGCATTTTCTTTACTGTGTTTTTAGGAGTGACCTGCGGGTTGTAAAAAATTTCTTTTAGTGGAGAGTTAAATAAGCTAACGAAAGGCAAAATGAATTTAGCCAGAAGTTTTATATCGACTCGCTTGGAAAAAGAAATATACTTAAGAGCAATCTTTCCAATAACAGGACTTGAATGAGCCAGATTACCGGGTCCTCCGAGAGAAACAAAACTTTTAACTTTATCTTTTTCTTTTTTAGGAGAAATTCCTAAATAAGAATACATTATCATTGCACCCATAGAATGAGCTACCCAATTTATTTTGGTCTTACCTGAAATGTTACAGACTTCACTAATAATAGCTGGGACATCTTTATCTACCATATCATCGAACGAAAAGTTTTCATTTTCTGATTCAATATAAGATTCTCCGCATCCTCGAAGAGAAACGGCATATACATCGTAGCCGATAGTTTTTAAATGATAGGCAAGAGAATGGTCGGTATCTAAATCCATAAAATATTTATTTGTAATAATTCCATGAACGAGGATAACAGGCATTGCACCCGCAATTGGTTTATGTGGTTTATGCCTGTGAATGGCAAGATTCCAACCATCTTTAGTAACTGCAAAGAAGCGTTCGTCAGCTATATCACGCACTGGATATTTTTTTAAAAAATATCTTTTATAAAATGGGTAGGTTAAAAAAGCTAGAAATAGAATTACAGAAAGTAGGATTAAAAAAAATCCACCTAATATGCTTGCGGAAATTAATAAAAGAATTGTGCTAACAAAGGAAAATTTTTTAGTTTTGGTTTTTTTTTGGTTCACATATTTTAAAGAAATAGTTTTCCTTGCATTGTCAAGTAAAGGAATATTCTATGAATGAATTAAATTATCAACCTTATAGGTCACCAAATGGCTGGTATATGCTTGCTTATCCCGAACATTGGGAAGTGGAAGTAATAGAAGAAATTCCTGCATTTTACGATCCCGATGGAGCAGGTGCTCTACAGGTATCTGCCTTTGAAAATAAACTTGGAACTTATGATTTATCAGAAGAGTTAGAAAGATTTCTCGCCTTTCATAAAATTGGTTACGATGAAGAATGTGTAGCTAGTTTTACCAACAATCTCGGTAGTAAAATTAAAGCCTGTGAATTTATTTCCGAGGAAAGATTCTGGCTTGTCTACATGATTTCTTTTCGTTCAAAGCTTATCGTATGCACTTATAACAGTGATGAAAAGCCAGACAAAGAATTATCCATTATGCTCACAAATATCATTAGTTCCATACGATTCTTACAAGCGGAAACTATGGATTAGCCGCATATTAAAGCGGAGGTTTATCTGATTCAGGATTTTGTTTTAAATATTCTTCGACAGTCTCTTGTTTTTTGGCGAGTCTAGATAGGTGATCGTTAATGATGTTGGCAAAGTTTAGTTTGCCGTTTACGATTTCGAATCTTTCTGATTCCATTGTGCCCAAGTCAATTTCATCTTTGATGGCGTCAGCTTTTTTGGCTAAGTCCTCTGCTTTTTTCCAGTAAGGAATTGCTTCTTTGTAAAAACCTTCTGCTACTTTGAAAGATTTTTTTAAATCATAGGCGTAGTCTAGATTTTGAAAGTATACATGGCGTTTGTCGTAGAGAGAGGCTATTCGCATGTAAGCGCGCATGATTTGCAAGTTCATGTGCATACTCACGAGTAGGCGATATTTGTGATATTCCTTTTCATTTTTTACCCGGCAGAGTGCATTGTTCGGTTGGCGAAATCGACTTTCTAGTCCAACTTTTAAAAAATAAATATCTTTTCTTAAATCGTCTTCTCCATAGTGGAGCTTTAGACCGTAGAGTTCATAATAGTCTTCTAAGAATTTGGGATTCCATTTGTGTAGTTTGTAAGGAACCCATTCGGAGAATTTAGTTTTCACTCCATTCATTTCATAATCATAATTATAGTTTAAATCCACCTCTGCATTCAGAGTGGAGAAAGCGGCAATCAGAAAGAAAAGCCAGATTTTATTTGAAATCAGTTTCATAGTTTTATTTTTCCAAAGGATTTGAAATAGAGTGAATCACACTATTGATTGTCGGAAAAGAAAAAATGTTTCTTACAATTTAGAAGAATGTATTTTAAAGAATTGAATCTCTTTGATAGTCTAAGTATATAGTATAATATAGTTGACAAAGATTCGATATATTGGATATGGTATAGGAAAGTATAAGTTATGAGAGAAGTATTGTTTCAGTCTTATAGAATTTTAGTAGCAATTGGGATTATTGTCTCATTTGTTATTGGCATTTCTTTTCTCCCTTTTTCCCAAACCAAAACCTTTCATAGAATTTCTAAATCTAGCAATTCTTTCAGTGCTTATAAGTCGCTGGTTAATGGAACCGAATACAATCTAAATTCTTTTTTAAACACGACTGAGGATTTTAGATTCAATGAATCAAGAGAGAATACGGATTATCTTCATTTACTTACCTTTCTTCTTCCGCACGATCATGCATTTCATCAGTATTATAAAAAGAATAATTTTCACCATAATCAATTTGCATTTCTAAATTATAAACTTCATAGCATTCCTCCTCCCTGTTGTAGCTAGATATAAATTTCACTCGATTCTAATCGAGATTTCTAATTACAAGAATTTAAAAATTTACCCAAAGAGGAATTAAAACATGTTTACAGCAAATGATATTATCAATCTAAAAGAAGTAGTCTATCACCAGGGAAGTTGGAATCAACATACTAGCATTGCAATTGAAGGCCGTGACAATGCCAGGACAGATGAATCTACCATTAAGAATTATACCAAAATATTAAGTAGTGTAATCAGCGAGCATTCTCCAAGCGTATGCCATGTTGCCCAAAAAGAAACCGAGAATTCTTTTTCTGTATTTCAATTAGTTGAAAAAATCTGCATTGCGGGACATTTTTCCGGTGAAAAGTCAGTTTCAAATGTAGAAATTTTTTCTCCTCAAATTTTAGATATGGATAAAATTTTACGAGTAACAAGAGAGTTTTTTAACTGTGACGAGTTAGAAGTCACTACCTTTTCTAAGGGAGCTGTGTAAAAAAACACCCTGCGTGTTAAAGCACATCGTTCGCAATTTATCTCCTGACTTTCTGGGGCAGGATTTGCTTCTTGCCTCAGACTTTTTGAAAAAATAAGCGCTTTTTCTATACACTAGATTGAATAAATCTATAATAATTTCTAAACTAAGACGATATTCTTACTAGTATCCTTATGGCACTGACAAAAGAACAGACTGCAACTTACATTGAGAATTTAAAAGAGTTCAAAGCTTATATTGAAGAACTAAAAAAAGACGTAAGTCTTTATAAATTTCAAATGAAGAAAAATACCAATAAGGCGATGGATCCTTATTACCAGATAGCACTGGTTTTAAATTCCATTAAACTTATTAATACCTGTATCGGAATTAACGAGGTCTCCCTTATAACCAGGAATTTAAAAGCTGAAGATTACCTGAACACAGCCAGAAAGGAAATATATAGCGTTTTATCTGCTATGGAAAAAGTAGTAGGGAGTGATCATGAAAATGGTCTCGATGAAAATCGCGAATTACTCGATAGCATTTCCGAAATTAACCCTCTACAAAGACTACATTTTCTAAAAAGTTTTAGAAAAACCATCAACACTCTAGTCGATGCCTATGGACAGGGAAGTAAATGGAGATGGAGCTGGCCTGAAATTTATTTTAAATTGGCAGTCTTAACTAAGAACTTCTTTGATTTTCGTGCATTTGAACGAGAAAACGACTTAGACAATCCTTATTTTTATGTGCGAAAAGAGCACTATAACCTTATCATTGAACTTGCAAACTTTACAGCGCAAGAATATAGAACCAAATTCGATTTGTCTACCAATGATACAGGTGATTTAAAGAAATCCGTTGCCATGCTTGAAATGAACCGCAAGATTTTTCAGATCACTGGAAATCGGGACGATTTAGATAAAACTAAAACCCTCATAGAATCTCTAAATAACAAAATCGATACCATCGAAAACGACAAAGCCAATCCAAAGAAAAAGAAAAAATAAAAACTGACTTTCTTTTTCCTCTAACCTATTGTGAAGCTTGACAAAGTCAGGTGAAAAATATCTATTGAATTAGATAAAAAATAAAGAAATAGTTAGATATTTAACTATCTAATAATAAGATAGCACTAAAAAGGAGTTTTTTATGGCATTAGCAGAAATTACAGATTCAACATATAAGCAAGAGACTGGTTCCGGTTTAGTTTTAGTAGATTGTTGGGCAGAATGGTGTGGTCCTTGTAGAATGGTTGGACCTGTTCTAGAAGAATTATCCAAAGAATATGGAAGCAAAGTTTCCATTAAAAAATTGAATGTAGACGATAACCAAAAGACTGCACAAGATTTGGGAATTCAATCGATTCCAACTCTTTTATTATACAAAGATGGAACGCTCGTTGACAAAGCAATTGGAGCATTACCAAAAAACCAAATCAAAAACTTTATCGAAAGGCACCAATAAAAAGTGAAAAGAAGTCTCCCCTTTACAGAAGAGCACAACAGTTTCAGAGAATCTACTCGCAAATTCTTTGAAACTGAAGTGATGCCATACCACGAAGAATGGGAAAAAGCTGGAATTGTTTCAAGAGAAATCTGGCTAAAAGCGGGTAATGCCGGTTTACTCTGTCCTGATGTTCCAGAAGAATACGGCGGAAGTGGAGCAGACTTTTTATACAACTTAATCATCATTGAAGAATCTTCGAGAGCAGGTAACAGTGGATTTTTTGTGTCATTACACAATGACATCATAGCTCCTTATATTACAGAATACGCAAATGAAGAACAAAAGAAAAGATGGCTTCCCGGTTGTGTATCGGGAGAAAAAATTCTAGCAATTGCCATGACTGAGCCAGGAACA
>Ga0209174_10000509_pt1 | contig 29321 bp, 25 predicted proteins | sample JI91814BDNA_FD_187505 | JGI IMG/M metagenome (GOLD analysis project Ga0209174, IMG submission 187505) | Wastewater effluent complex algal communities from Wisconsin, to seasonally profile nutrient transformation and Carbon sequestration -... | ecosystem: Engineered > WWTP > Effluent > Algae...
AACGCCTGCCCCGTGTTGAACGGCGGATCGATGTAGACGAGCTTCACCTTGCCCCGGTAACGCGACCGGTACTCCGGCACCTCGGCCAAGACCCGGAGCACGTCGAGGCTGTCGCCGGTGAACAGCAGGTTCGCGTCGAAGGGCTCGTCCGGCACCTCACCCACCGAGCCGGTGACGTCCGTCAGCCGCACCTCAGAAGCAGCCGGGTGGTCACGCTCGACCCACACCGGCTTGCCGCTCTCGTCCTTGGGCACGAGCAGGAACTTGTCCTTGCCCGGCCACACCAGCTCAAGCCGTGCCGTCATCACGCCGCCCCGGCCGTGAGCGCGTGTCCCCACCGGTTGATGTCCACGACGCGCAGGTTACGCAACGCGAGCCGCCAATGTCGGCCGCGACCGGCATCCCACGCTGGTGATCCTGGAGATCTTCCGGCATCCAGCCGGTGTCGGTGCCTCGAACTACGCTCGTGTCCAGCAGCACGGCCGAGGGGGCGCAGTGACCATGGATTCGTTGTTCGGGCAGACGGTCGAGTACCCGTCCGAGAAGCCCACCGTGCCAGCGCGCCTGCGTGTCCTCATCACGGTCAAGGCTGCCCCGAACCCCTCTGCCGCCCACGGCGAGACGGTCTGCGTGGCCGGTGTCACGCTGGGGGACGTCGGCCCCACGGGCTGGATCCGCCTGTACCCGATCAACTTCCGGCACCTGCCGAAGGACACAGAGAGCTTTGCCAAGTACGACATCGTGTCGGTCGACTGCGTCCCGGCACGTGAACCCAGGTTGGAGTCATGGCGACCGAACATGGCCACCCTGCAGGTCGAGACCCACCTTCCGCCCTGGCGGAAGCGCCGAGAGCTGCTCGAGCCGATGATCGACGACTCGATGTGCCGCATTCGTGACAGTGCGGCCGACGATCCGCGCTCCCGATCTCTCGCACTCGTCAGGCCAGCCGAGGTCATCGGGTTCAGACTGGAACCACACCCGGGCTGGACGCGCGACGAGCAGGCGAAGATCGACGCCTACGTCAACCAGCTGGAGTTCGACGCTTCAGCCAGTCGCAGGACAAGACCCCGTTGGTGGCTCCCCGGTTCAGGGGCTTCTACACGTGGCGCTGCGGCGATGCTGCCTGCCGCACGCACGAGCAGTCGATCATCGACTGGGAGTTCGTCGCCCTCCAGCGCCACGTGTGGAACCGATCTGACGATGAGGTGCGCGCTGCGCTGCGACAGCGCTTCTTCGACGAGCTGTGCTCGTCGAAGAACGACGTTGCCTTCTACGTGGGTAACCAGGCCAAGCGGCCGCAGACGTTCAGCATCCTGGGTGTGTACTACCCCAAGAAGGGTTCCTAGAGAGACAGGGAAGCGACGGGGACGGCTGTCGTCCTCACGACGTGGTCGATGATGACCTTTCGGTGGCACATCTCCGCGTCGCCCTCGAAGCACAGCACCGCGACCACGTGATCGCGGGCGAGGTCCGACAGTTGGTCGAGGGAGGCTTCTGCCGCAGGTCCCGTGAGCGCCTCCCGATAGACACGCCGGCCCTCCTCCACGCGACCATCCCAGAAGGGTTGGCGGTTCTCCTTCGCGTTCCCCAGGCTGCGGAGGTGCTCGTAGCCGATGCCGGCGGTGGCCAGCGCTTGCCGGAGCCGCGTCTTCGAGAACCCCGGCTTTCGACTGATCGCGTTGAGTCGGACATCGGCGACCGTCTGCACTCCAGCCTCCTGTAGGTCGGCCACGAAGCTGTCGATCGTGCGGCCTTCGTATCCGATCGAGACGATTCCGTAGGTCATGGCAGGAGCCTCCGAGAGGGGGTTGCTGGATCGGGCTTCAGTCACCAGTTCGTCGATGGACATCGATAGCGCCCGGCAGAGGGCTGCGACCGTCAGGACGCCTGGATCGCGAGTGTGCCCTTGTTCGAGCTTCATCAACGTGTTCTTCGATACCCCGGCTCGCGTGGCGAGCGCGGCACGAGTCATCCTCGCGGCCCTCCGCCGGTCACCGACCGCCTGGCCGACTGTGGCGACTTCCAGAGAGTCCTTCAACGGTCTGCCCACGTGCACCCAAGAGACCGTAGCAGTAAAAAAATACTTCTACTTATAGCGGCAGCCAGGGCCCGAGGACGTCCAGGCCGACACCGGGTGAGGCGACGGGCGAGGTGCGTCACGGCATCCCGGCCAGGCACGACGGCGCCGTGCCGAAGTACCTGATGGCGTTCCCCGTCGTCACTTGGTCATCGCGCCAGAGGACTTCCTCGAGGCTGTTGACGTATCACCGACGCGGGTGACCGCCTCCTGCAGGTCAGTCGACCCACTGGGGGCCGGCAGCCAGCACCGCCCGGTGCGGCACCTGTCGAAGGAGCAGAACCATGGGTTTCTACATCAAGGACCTCTACGTCCACCGGATCCCCAAGATCCCGTGGCACGACCCGCTGACCAACCCGCCGACCATCCCCGAGACCTCGCCGATCATCCGGATGACGGCCCTCTCACCGCACGTCGCGGTGGTTCGTGGCGGCGGTGGCGGCGGCACTGCGTTGCCTGCCGACGACACGACCCTGTGGACGATTCCCACCCCCATCACGCCGATCGTCACCCCGGCCGGCAGCCTCGAGCTGAACGACCTGCACATCGTCCGCGAGAACCTGCTGGCGACCCTCAAGGCCGTCGACGCCCAGCTCGAGACGATGCAGCCCTCGGCCGAGGACCTCGCCTACGTCCAGTCCGTCGTCAAGGGGTGACGGATGCCGAACCCCGCCGGTGAGCGCCTCGCCCGGCTGAGCCGGGTGGCCACCATCCGCGCCGCGGCGCTCACCGGCAGGCTCGGCCCCGAGCCGCAGGGCTCGAGCGACCTCGCAGCCCTCCTCTACCGAGCCGGCGGGTGCGCTCCCTCGCGGGGGATCGACGCGCGCTGGCCGCAGCTGGTGCTTCGGCGCGCGGAGCGGCCGGTTCGCGCAGCCCTCTCAGGCCACACCCGAAGCGCAACGGCGGCGTGGATGAGCTGGACGCGCACCGACGCGGACACCAGCGAGCTCGTCCACAAGATCTACGTCAGCCCTTCGGTGGGGGCCCTGGCTGAAGCGCTGACGACCACCTTCGCCGTCGCCATCGACCTCGGCGTCCCGGCCTGGAAGGTGGGGGCCGATGTCGCCGGAATTCATCGAGCCGACAAGATCGTGCTGTACCTGCCCACCGGGGAGGCCGCGGACAGAGCCGCCTCCATCCTGGCAGTGGCGCTGAATCACATTGAGCCGCAGGGGGTTCCGTTCACCGGACAGGTGGGCGACACGGGTATCGTCTCGCGCGGCATCGACCACGACGGGACGAGCTGGAGGGCCCTCGTATGCCGGTCACTCGCGGACGCGCTGGTGGCCGGCGGGGCGGTCGCCGGCCCCACCGCCCCGCCGATGGACGTCGCGGACCTGGCCTACGAGCGCCTCGTCGGCCTGGGCTTCGACGTGACCACCTGGTGGCCACTGCAGCCGCCGACGCCGCAGCCGCCGACGCCGACGCCGCAGCCGATGACGACAGGGGCGAACCGATGAGCGTCGCCGACCTCGAGTTCCGCCTGCCCGACGACGTCGACGCCGTGCACGACCCCGACGGTGGCGACGTCATCGTCAGCCGCCGGGGCAGCCGCACCCCACCCCAGGTCCTCTCCTCGGATGCCTGGGCCCTCCTCGAGCTCTTCCGGGAACCCCGGACGCTGGCCGGCGCGGTGCTCGCGCACTGCACCAGCACCGGCCAGGACCCGGTCGCGACGCTGGAGGCGGCCTTCCCCGTGCTCGTCGCCCTGACCCGCAGCGAGCTCCTCGTCGGAGCGGGCACGGACGCTGCAGCAAGCCTCGTCGCGCGGCACGCGGTCGGCGAACACGTCGGCCCCGCAACGCTCGTAGCGCGCATCCGGGTGCTGCGGGACAGCGAGCTCTGGGATGCCGTCCTCGAGGACGGAGCCCCCGCCGTGGTCAAGGTCGTCGACGACCCGACCTCGGGCCCCGAGCTCTTCCGTCGCGAGGTGACGGCCCTCCGGCGGCTGCACGGCGGGCCCGTGCCGGACCTGGTCTGGAGTGAGCCCCGATCGACCGGCGGGGCGCTCGTCCTGTCCTTCGTCGACGGCGACCCCGTCGACCTGGCGGCCCTGGACGCGCGCGGCTCGCGAGACTTGGCCGACGCCGTCCGCCTCGTCCTGGCCACGCTCGACGCCTACGCCGCCGTCCACGCAACCGGTGTCCTCCACGGCGACGTCCACCCCGGCAACGTCCTGGCGGACGAGCACGGTCGCGTGACGCTCATCGACTTCGGGATCGCCGACATCGCGGATGCCGGTCTCGGACCAGCGCCGCGAACCGGCGGCGGCGAGCAGCTGGACCCCGCTGCGGCGCGCGCGCTTCGACGCGGCGTGCCCGTCCCCCAGCTTGACGTCGCGGCCGAGGTGTACTCCCTGGCCGCGCTCGCCTTTCGCATCCTGACCGGGGCGGCCTACCTCGACCTCGACCTGGAGCGTGACGACGCCCTCCTCGCGATCGCGCGCAGCCTGCCGAGGCCGTTCAGCGACGTAGGCCGCTCGCCGTGGCCCACGGTTGAGGCCGTGCTGGCGCGCGGTCTGGCCAAGCACCCAGGAGATCGGCCCGCCACCGTCGCCGACCTCCGCGACGAGCTGGCTCGCGCCGCCGGCCCGCTCCCGGCCGGGGCCACGGACAGCGCCACCGGTGACACCGCCGGCGCGGCCCTCGTGCGGGACTCGGACGTCGACGGCCTCGCCTGGGCCGACGCGGACGAGGTCACCGCGGCGGTCCGCGCCGACGCCCTGCAGGCAGTTGCCGTCGACACGGGGAGCGTGGAGGCCCACGACCTGGCCCTCCTGTGGGGCGCGCGGGCCGCCCACTACCGGGCCGGCGAACGTCTCCACGCCGAAGGGTGAGGCGCTCCGAGTGGGTGCGTCACGGCATCCGGTGGGGCACGATGGCCCGATGTCGAAGTACCTGATCTCCTTCCCCAGCGCCGCGATGGACATCGCTCCCGAGGACTTCCCCGACGTCGTCGAGTCGTCCCACGAGGCGATCCGCGAGGCCAAGGCGGCGGGCGTCTACGTCTTCGGCGGCGGCATCGACGAGAGCGTCGTCCCGGTGCTGGTCCACGCCGACGGGTCGATCACCTCCGAGACCTCACACCTCGACGGCGGCTTCTGCGTGCTCGAGCTGCCGACCCGCGAGGATGCCGTGCGCTGGGCTGCCCGGATCGCCGCCGGCTGCCGCACGCCCCAGGAACTGCGGATGTTCGGCGACGACCCGGACTCCTGACCGGCCTTTCGCCGGAATGGCTCACCCGGATGCCGGCCTGTGCGCACCGCGCGTTGGCGCGGACCGCGTCGCTAAACTCCGGCCATGTCAGCATCCACGCCGGAGGAGCGCCTGCGCATCGCGCTGGACCTCGCTGACGTCGGGGAGCAGATGATGCGAACCCGGCTGCGTCGCGCGCATCCCGAGTACGACGATGCGCGCCTCGAGGAAGCCATGGTGCGGTGGATGCAGGACCGTCCCGGAGCCCCATGGGGTGACTACCCCGGCCCGCCATCGCCTCGCGACCTGGGTCAAGCGCGCCGATGACCGGCGCGGTCGAGGCGTCGTTACGGCAGGTGGCGGACGACCTGACCCAGGTCGGGGTGCGGTGGGCGCTGGTCGGCGGGTTCGCCGTGTCGAGCAGGGCCGAACCACGCTTCACGCGCGTTGTCGACGTCTGCGTGCTCGTCGACAACGATGCCGACGCAGAGGGATTGGTCCATGTTCTCGGGCGTCACGGGTATGCGGTGGATTCGGTGGTCGAGCACGAACAGCGTCAACTGTTGGCCACGATCCGGCTCATCTCACCGGTGCCGGGCGGGGTCCTCGTCGACCTGCTGTTTGCGTCCTCCGGGGTGGAGGCGGAGATCGTCGCGGCAGCCGAGTCGTTGGAGATCCTGCCGGGGTTGGTGGTTCCCGTCGCCCCTGCAGCCCACCTCGCGGTGCTGAAGCTGCTGGCCCGGGACGACGCGACCCGACCCCAGGACGCCATCGACCTCCGGGCGCTGCGACCCACACTCACGCCCAGGGACCACGATGAGGTGCATCGGCTGGTCGGTCTGGTGACGGCGCGGGGGTTCAACCGCGATCGAGACCTGGTTGCATTGGCGCAGGAGTACCTCGAGCAGCCCTGACCACAGCCGCTGGCCACCACCTGGCATCAGCGCCTCCAGTCGAGTGAGCGCAACACGCCGTGACCGAGAAATCGGACACGGCGTGTTGCGCTCACTCGTTCGTACGTCGGGGGTGGGTGACCGCCCCGGCGGTGTCCGAACCATCCCGTAGGGTCGCCTCCGTCGCCAGCGAGAGGAGCGCGTCCATGGACTTCGAGACCGTCGCCTACCTGCGCGCCAACTCCCGCGCCTGGCGCCTCCTGCGTGCCGACACCGCACCGCTGGCGATCCACGTCCTCGGCACGATCTTCATCGTCGACAACGTGCGCACCATCGCCGAGTCCGACCTGATCGCCCGGGTCGACGACCTCCTGTACGCCGTCAACGCGCAGACCGCCGGCACCTCCCAACGAACCGCACCGGATGCCGTGACGTCGCCCGACGCCGACACCGCGCCGCCCGCCCGGCTCACCTATCCGCGCTCGGCCCGCGACTACGTCGATGCGTGGGCATCGCCCGAGCAGGGCTGGCTGCGCAAGTTCTACCCCGACGGCCACGACGAGGCCCACTACGACGCGACGGTCGACGTCGAGCGGGCCTACGGTTTCGTCGCCGGATTGCGCGCCCGCTCGTTCGTCGGCACCGAGTCCCGCCTCAGCACGATCGTCGAGCTGCTGCGCGAGATGGTGAGCGGCGCCGACCCCGACCCGGGCGCCCGGCTCACCGAGCTGCGGCGGCGCCGCGACGCCATCGACGCGGAGATCGCCAAGGTCGCGAGCGGCGAGTCCCCACCGCTGGATGCCGTCGCCCTGCTCGATCGCTACCAGCACTTCAGCAGCACGGCCCGCGAGCTGCTCGCCGACTTCCGCTCGGTCGAGGAGAACTTCCGCATCCTCGACCGCGACATCCGCGCTGACATCGCCGCCTGGGAGGGTGGCAAGGGCGAGCTGCTGGACCAGATCGTCGGCGAACGCCACGCCATCGCCGACTCCGACCAGGGGCGCAGCTTCCAGGCCTTCCACGACTTCCTGCTCTCGCGCGACCGCCGCGACGAGCTGACCGACCTCCTCCAGCAGCTCGTCGACCTCGAGGCCATCGAGGTCGACCGCAGCCTGGGCCGCATCCACTTCGACTGGCTCGACGCCGCCGAGCGCACCCAGCAGACGATCCGGCTGCTCTCCGAGCAGCTGCGCCGCTTCCTCGACGACAAGGTCTGGCTCGAGAACCGCCGCGTCGTCGACCTCCTGCGCTCCATCGAGCGCTCCGCCCTGGCCCTGCGCGACGCACCGATGGCTGACCTGGTCACCGAGCTCGAGGCCACCTCGCCCACGGTCTCGCTCCCGATGGAGCGACCCCTGTACGCCCCACCCCTGTTCACCGGCGTCGAGTCGCACCTCGCGGCCGACGACAGTGACGGCGCCGTCGACCTGCAGTCGCTCTTCGACCAGGTGTACGTCGACACCGCGCGGTTGGCCTCGACCGTGCGCACCGCCCTGCGCTCTGCGGACCAGACCTCCCTGCTGACCGTCCTGCGCGAGCACCCCCCGACACACGGCGTGGCGGAGCTCGTGGGCTACCTCGGTCTCGCCGAGGACGACTTCGAGCTCGTCATCGACGACACCATCGAGGATGCCGTCCTCGTCACCGAGCCGTCCGACTCGCCGTCGCCCGTGGGCGGCGAGAGGGTGGTTCGGATGCCGCGCGTCCTGTTCGTGCGCCGCGACGCCACTCGTGGTGGGATGCTCGCGTGAGCACGGCATCCCCCGACCTGCGCAGCAGCGGGCCACCTCCACTCACGACGGCCGCGGTGGCTCTGATGCGCGGCGTCGTCGACCGCGACCAGTCGGAGCGGATCTGGCTCGACGTCGTGCGGCTGCAGAAACCGCTCCGCGACCACGTTGCCGTGCTCGGGCTCGACCTCGTCATCGACGAGGCAGAGGGGTACGCCTACCTGCGCTCCGCCACGAAGGACCCCGACAACCCACTGCCCCGGCTCGTGCCGCGCCACCGGCTCTCCTTCCCCGTGAGTCTGCTGCTCGCGGTGCTGCGCAAGGCACTGGCCGAATTCGACGCCGGGGCGGGCGAGGGCCGGCTCGTCGTGTCCCGCGACCGGCTCGTGGACGAGCTGCGCACGTTCCGCCCTGCGACGACCAACGACGCCAAGCTCGTCGACGAGGTGGACCGGTCCATCCGCAAGGTCGTCGAGCTGGGCTTCCTGCGGCCGTTGCCCGGCCCGACGGTTGCCTACGAGGTGCGGCGCATCCTCAAGGCGTTCGTCGACGCCCAGTGGCTCGGTGAGCTCGACGCCCGACTGGCCGAGTATGCCGAGCTCGCGGCCGGCACCGGAACGGGAACCGACGACGGCGGTGCGTCATGACCGACGCGCTGTTCTCCACCCTCGAGGTCGACCTCGGCGCCGGGGTCCGTCCGGGGTATCGCCTGCACCGCCTCGAGCTCTTGAACTGGGGCACCTTCGACGGCCGGTGCGAGGTGCTGCGGCTGGCCGGGGACAACACCCTCGTCACCGGCGACATCGGATCCGGGAAGTCCACGCTCGTCGACGCCGTGACCACCCTGCTGCTCCCGGCGAACCGGATCAGCTACAACAAGGCGGCCGGCGCCGAGACCCGCGAACGCTCGCTGCGTACCTACGTGCTGGGCCACTACAAGTCGGAGCGGGTCGAGTCGACGGGGGCTTCACGGGCGGTCGGGTTGCGCGACCAGAGCAGCTACTCCGTCATCCTCGGGGTGTTCCGGAACGAGGGGTACGGGCAGGACGTCACCCTCGCCCAGGTCTTCTGGATGCCGGGCACGAGCGAGAGCCAACCTCGCCGGTTCTTCGTCACGGCCGAGGACGACCTGTCGATCGCGGCCGACTTCACCGAGTTCGGCACCGACCCGGCGGACCTCAAGCGACGGTTGCGCAGCCGCGGAGCGTCGGTGCATGACCACTACCCCGACTACGGCACACGGCTGCGGCGGCTGCTCGGCATCCGGTCCGAGCAGGCGCTGGAGCTCTTCCACCAGACCATCTCGATGAAGTCGGTCGGCAACCTCACCGACTTCGTCCGGCATCACATGCTCGAGCCGGCTGCTGCCGCCACCCGCATCAGCGCCCTCGTCCAGCACTTCGAGGACCTGACGCGGGCCCACGACGCCGTGCGCAAGGCCCGTGACCAGCTCGAGCAGCTCGAGCCGATCGTGGCCGCCTGCGACGACTTCGACGCCCGTGGTCAGGCCATGGCGCAAGCGCGTCAGGCACTCGACGCGCTGCCCCTGTGGGCGGCCGAGCACCGGCTGCGCGTGCTCGCGGCCGAGCAGGATCGGGTCGAGCAGGCCCGACGCGACCTCGACGACGCCCTGGCCCTGGCCCAGCGCCGGCAGGACGAACTCAGCGACGAACACGCTGGACTGGTGCGGGCCCGTGAGGGGATTGCGGGTGGGCGCCTCGGCGCCATCGAGGTCGAGCTGGCCGGTGCTGCGCTGCGTCGCGAGGAATGCCGTGGCCGAGCTGACCAGCTGAACCACCACCTCGGCGCCCTCGACCTGCCCCTCGTCGACGACGAGTCGTCGTTCGAGCACGCACTCCTGGCCGCGCGGGCACGCGACGAGGCGCTCATCGCCGAGCGAGAGTCCGACCACCAACGGCGCACCGATGCGAGCATCGCGGTTCGGGACGCCGAACGGGAGAGCGCCACCCTGCAGGGTGAGATCGCCTCCCTGCGGGGACGTGCGAGCAACATCGACTCCAGCAGCCTGCAGGTGCGCGACCGCCTGGCCGGTGCGCTCGGCGTCGAGGCAGCCCACCTGCCGTTCGTCGGCGAGCTCGTCCAGGTCCGGGCCGACGAGGGAGAGTGGCGTGGGGCGGCCGAGCGAGTCCTTCGGGGGTTCGCCCTGTCGGTGCTCGTCCCGAGCGAGCTGTATGCCGCAGCGTCGCGGTGGGTCGATGAGAACCACCTCGGGGCGAGGTTCGTCTACTACCGCGTGGGCGACGTCGTGAACCGGCGACCGTCCGCGGCCGGAGATGCCCCGACCCTGGCGCAGGTTCTCGAGGTCAAGGACGGCCCGCACGCCGCCTGGCTCGCCGACGAGCTGCGCTCGCGGGCCGACCACGTGCGAGTTCACCACGTCGACGAGCTGCGCGAGCACCGCAAGGCCGTGACCCGCCTCGGGCAGGTCAAGACGGATCGGCGTCACGAGAAGGACGACCGGTTCGCGCTCGAGGACCGCACCCGGTGGGTCCTCGGCTGGTCCAACGCCGACAAGGTCGACGCCCTCATCGAACGTGGTGCCACCGTGCAAGCCCGCCTGAGCGCCGCCCGGGACGCGCTGGTGGCGGCCAAGGCCGGCGCCGACCAGCGTGACACCGAGGCCGCCACCGTGCGCCAGGTGCTGGCGGTCACGGCGTGGTCGAGCGTCGACTGGCGTTCCTCGGCCCACCGCATCGACGAGCTCCAGCGTGAACGCGACGTGCTACAGCGCGGCAACGCTGAGGTCGAGGCGCTGCACCGTCGCCTCGCCGAGGTCGAGAACGCGCGCGCAGCCCAGGTCGCCGTGGTCACCGAGCTCACCGAGGAGGTCGGCGCCCTCAAGGGTGAGCACCGCAGGAACGCCGAACAGCAACGCCTCGCCCAGGCGGACCTCGACGCGGTGGCGACCGACCGGCTCGACGAGCTGCGAACGGCATACGGGCTGCTCGAAAGCCGACACGACGTGCCGGAAACGCTCGACGGGTGCGCCGTCGCGGAACGAGACCTCCAGCGCGACCTGTCGGCGGCCATCCAGGCTCACCAGGACAAGCAGTCGATGGCTCGCGAGCGAGCCGCCAAGCGGATCGCTGCGTTTCGCCAGGCCTGGCCCAGCGACACCACCGAACTGGGCGCCGACGTGCTCGCGGGTGCGGAGTACCGGGCCCTGCGAGACCGCATCACCGGCGACGACCTTCCCCGGTTCGAGGCCGAGTTCAAGCGGCAGCTCAACACGAACACGATCAACGACATCGCCGGGTTCCAGGCCTGGCTCGACCAGTCGGCCCAGACGATCCGCTCGCGCATCGACACCATCAACGAGTCACTGTCCGCGATCGACTACAGCCCCGGCACACGCATCCGGCTGCTTACCGAACCGAGCACCAACCAGGAGGTTCGGGCGTTCCGCGACGACCTGCGGGCCTGCACCGACGACGCGCTGAGCACCGACGACCAGTACTCCGAGGAACGCTTCCGCCGCGTCAAGGCCATCATCGAGCGCTTCCGCGGGCGCGAGGGTTTGACCGAGGTCGACAAGCGCTGGACCGAGCTTGTCACCGACGTCCGCAGCTGGTTCGTCTTCGCGGCATCCGAACGCGAGGCCGACAGCGGCGTTGAGCGTGAGCACTACACCGACTCCGACGGCAAGTCCGGTGGGCAGAAGGAGAAGCTCGCCTACACGATTCTCGCCGCGTCGCTCGCTTACCAGTTCGGGCTGGAATGGGGCGTGCCGAAGTCCAAGGACTTCCGCTTCGCCGTCATCGACGAGGCCTTCGGTCGTGGCTCGGACGCCTCGACGCGCTACGCCCTCGACCTGTTCGCCAAGCTCGGCCTCCAGCTGCTCGTGGTGACCCCGTTGCAGAAGGTGCACGTCATCGAGCCGTACGTCAGCGCCGTCGGGTTCGTCGAGAACCGCTCGGGACAACGTTCCCGGCTGCAGACGCTGACCATCGAGGAGTACCACGCTGAACGTGCCGAGCACGCCCGGGCCGGTCGCGAGTCGTGACCGGGTGGACGACGCCGGCTGATGTCCGCGCCCGAGCCCAGAAGCGCTGGGATGCCGGTGAGCTGCTCAGCGCGTACGCCGCCGGCTCGGCGGCTCCCGTGCTCGACCTGCCGGTACGCGGCCCGACCCCGCGAGAGGTGTCGGCGCAGCTCGCGCAGGTGAGGTCGTGGCGTGACGCGCTGGTGGCCGGGAGTCGGGGCGGCACCTTCTACGAGCTGACCGAACGGTCCATCGGGGGCCGGGTCATCGGGGCGGTGACGCTGCCGGATCGGGTGCGCGTCACGGCATACGACCAGTGGTGGCGGCTGCTCGGGGTGGGCCAGCAGCTGCAGGCCTTCGAGGCGTTGCTGGCGCGCACCCGGCTGAGCCATCCGGCGTTGCTCGACTGGGTCGTGCGCTTCCCGCTGCGGGCGCTGGCGGTGGCCGATCGCTGGCCCGCGCTGCTCGCCGCGTACGACTGGCTGCTCGAGGCCGCCGGCCGGGGGCGCTACCTGCGTGAGATCACCGCACCGGGAGTGGACACGAAGTTCGTCGAGGCACACACCCGGGTTCTGGGGGAGTGGCTCGATGCGGCGGGGGTGGTGGCGAGCGACCGGCATCCGGCCGCGCGTCGGTTCGCCCGGCGGTACGGCTTCGCCGAGCCCCCCACCCTCGTGCGGGTGCGCATCGATGCGCGGCTGGGTGTGCTGCCGGCCGGCGTCAGCGAACTGGGGTTGCGGGTGGCCGAGGCCGCAGCGCTGGAGCTGTCGCCGACGCGCGTGCTCATCGTCGAGAACCTCGCCACCTACCTGGCCGCGCCGCTTCCTGCTGGTGGGGTCGTCGTGTGGGGGCACGGGTTCGACGCGGGTCGGCTCGGCCGGATGCCGTGGCTGACCGAGGCCGGGTGCGTGCAGTACTGGGGCGATCTGGACACCCACGGGTTCGCCATCCTCAACCTCGTGCGTTCGCAGGTGCCGCAGGTCACCTCGGTGCTGATGGATCGCGAGACGCTACTGCACCACCGCGACCGGTGGGTGGCCGAACCCAAGCCGACCCGGGCCGACCTGGCTCACCTCGATGGCGCCGAGCGGGCCCTGTACGAGGACCTCGTCGAGGGGGTGTTCGGGTCGTCGGTGCGGCTGGAGCAGGAGCGGGTCGACTGGTCGTGGGCGCTGTCGCGGCTCTGACCGGCGGGGGCAGGGATCAGCTGCCGCGTTGGGCGGCGATGTCGTCGGCCAGTTCGCGGAACTGGGTGTTGCCGGGCTGTGATGTCAGGGCGCCGCGGATGAACCGCCCAGCAGCCTCGAGGTCGCCGCGGTCGAACGCCAGCCGCGCCTTGACGAACGACAGCCCGGGCCCGGCGAGCGCCGCGTGGCCGACGAGGCGGTCGAGCAGGTCGTCGTCATCGGTGCCCGAGAGGTGGTCGATGAGCATGAGGTGCCATGTCGTGAGGGCGTCGGCACGGTCACGGGCACTGGTGTTCAGCCCCCTGCCCCCAGCACCGCCTCCGCCGCCTTGTCCGCCCTTTCCGCTGTGGTCGACGTCATCCAGCGCGGCGAGGTGGTCGCGAGCGGCCTGAGCCCACAGGGCGGGCGAGTCGAGCATCCCGGCGAGCACCGTGGCCAGCTGGGTCTCGCGCTCGGCGACCCAGCCGACGCCGTAGCGGGTCCAGCCGAACTCGGTCTCCCATCGCAGCAGCTGCCGCGTGGCCATCGCGGTGAAAGCGGCCGCGCCCTGGGTCTCGCGGGTGCGCGCCCAGAGCGCGCCGACGGCATCCGAGACGACGAAGCGGGCAGCCTCCATCGGGTCCTCGGAGCGGAAGAGGTCGTAGCCCTTGGTCTCGCAGGCGAGGTCGACCAGGGTGGCGACGGCTCGGCCGGCTGCCTCGTACCCCTCGCCGGCCAGAGCCTCCAGCGACTGCTGCGCGAGGCGGCGGAAGGTCAGCCGCCACCGGGGGCGCTCCTTGGGCGACACGAGCTGGCTGCGGCCGAGGTAGGCCCCGGATCTCGCGAGGCCCGCGAACTCGGTGACCTCGGCGAGGACGAGCCCCGCGTCGGGGCGTGCCGTCTCGGCCCGCTTCGTCGCCCCGGCTGACCCGGCTGCCCCGCGGGTCGCGTCCGGGGAATCGATGAGGCCCTCGATGCGCTGGCGCTGCGCGGCCGGGCCCCGCCAGTACAGGGTCCAGAGGGCCTTGCGCAGGCCGGCCTCGTCGAGGTGCGCCATCCGGGCGAAGAACTCGTCGCGGCCCAGCCGGTCTACAGGCATGGCGGCAGGGTACGGGAGCGCCGGGCCTTCGGCTGGTTCGCTGGATGCCGTGACGGTCGGGGCACTGGAGGACATCGCCGGGTGTCACCGATCGGTCGATCCGGCGCTCGTGACCCGGCTGGCCCGAGCCTGCCTGTTCGGCGTCACCCCAACCCGCTGACCGCAGGCTCAGGTGGCGGCTGGAGTGGTCGGCTCGATGCGTGCATACCTAACGACAGCTGGTGGATCTGCACGCATGGTCGGCCGGCCCGTGATGCAGGCAGGGCGAGAACGTCTGGGGCTGCTGCCGGCCGTCGCGCGGCTCCGAGCCAGTCGAGTGAGCGCAACATGCTGTGTCGCGTTTGTCCGACACGGCGTGTTGCGCTCGCTCGTTCCACGGAGGGCGGTGCGGGTGCGTGGCGTGGGCCTTGGCGTCTACGGTTCAGCATGGGCCGATGGCGTCGAACCACCCGCGGGGTGCGCGGGTGAAGGCCGACCTCAAGGCGGAGATCGGCACGTATGCCGCCCGCCGCGGCGTCTTCGAGGTGGTCACCGTTCCGCCGGTGAAGATGCTCATGATCGACGGACACGGCGACCCCAACACGGCGACTGCCTACCGTGATGCCGTCGCGACGATCTTTCCCCTCGCCTATGCCCTGAAGTTCCTCAGCAAGCGCGAGCTGGGCTGCGACTACACGGTGATGCCGCTCGAGGCGCTCTGGTCGTCCGACGACATGGCGACCTTCACCACCGCCCGCGACAAGTCCCGCTGGCACTGGACGCTGCTCAACGTGGTGCCCGACTGGCTCACCGAGGAACACTGGGCCACGGCATCCGACACCGTCGCCCGCAAGGGTGTGGCGCCGATGCTGGATGCCGTGCGCCTCGAACGCTTCGACGAGGGACTCAGCGTCCAGACCCTGCACATCGGGTCCTACGACGACGAGGCGCTGGTGCTCGATGCCCTGCACCATGAGTTCATCCCATCGCAGTCGCTGCGGATGAGGGGCAGGCACCACGAGATCTACCTCAGCGACGCCCGCCGGACCGCCCCGGACAGGCTGCGGACCATCCTGCGCCAACCGGTCACCCGATGATCGTCCACCCGCCTTCGGCGAGGGCCGTAGTCTCCCGGGATGTCCACGCACCCGTTCGTCCCGGACGGCTTCGAGCCGCCGACGTCACTCGTGACCGCTGACTTCCGCCTGGAGCCGCTCGGCCCGAGCCACAACGACGCAGACCTGGCGGCGTGGACCTCGAGCATCGAGCACATCCGAGCCACGCCCGGGTACCCCGACGGTGAGTGGCCACCCATCGGCGGGCTGAGCCACGAGGCGAACCGCGCCGATCTGGTTCGCCACGCGGCCGACTTCGAGGACCGCACCGGGTTCACGTTCACCGTCCTGGATCCGACGGGCGCGCAGGTCATCGGCTGCGTGTACCTGTACCCACCGGAGTCCGAGGCACACGACATCTCGGTCCAGTCCTGGGTGCGCGCCGACCGCGCGGCGCTCGACGCACCCCTTGCGGATGCCGTTGCGTCGTGGATCGCGACCGACTGGCCGTGGCAGCGGCCGGACCGCCACGGCCGCTGACACGATGGCACGCAACGTCACCTCGTCCGAGGGCGAACCGACCTTCGAGCTGGCCCAGGTCAACGTCGCGCGTCTCGCGGCCCCCATCGACAGCGTTCAGCTGCAACCGTTCGTCGACGCCCACGAGCACGTCAATGCCGAGGCCGAGGCCTCACCCGGGTTCCGGTGGCGGCTGCAGAGCGAGAACGGCAATGCCACCGACGTCGTCGCGTTCGAGTGGGACCACACCGAGGGCGACTCGGGCGTCATCGTCAACCTGTCCACCTGGGCGGATGCCGAGTCGCTGCGGGCCTTCGTCTTCGGCGGCGACCACGTGGCCTACCTTCGCCGACGACGCGACTGGTTCGTGCCGATCACCGAGGCTCACGCCGTGTGCTGGTGGGTCGAGGCCGGTCACCGGCCGACCACCGACGAGGCCGAGGAGCGCGTGCGCCACCGTCGGGTCCACGACGCCACCGCCCACGCCTTCGACCTGCGCAGCCCGTACCCGCCGCCGGATGCCACGCCCTGACGGGGGTGTGTCGGTGGCGGTTGGCACAGTGCTCCCAGGACGTATCGACCAAGGGGGATCACGATGGGAACGAACAGCCAGAGACGCCGAGCAGCCAGGGCAGGAACGTCATGGGGTGGCGAGTCTTGGGGTGGCGACAAGCAGCGTCATCGCGTGAACGAGCGGATGCAGCCGCCGCGAACACTCGAGGAGCAGGTGGCCGCGGACGTCGTCGAGGCCGTGGCCCACCTGCGGATTCATCGCTACGGGTCCGGGGCGGCGGCCACCCGGCTGCTGGCGACGGCGCACACGGCCCCGGGTCGCCACGTCGTCACGAGGCGCCTGACCACCCTGCTCACCGACTGCGTGGCCATGGCCTGGCAGCGAGGCTGGCAACCTGCCGATCTCCATCGCCTCCTCGGTCGCGAGCGGGGCGAGCTGGCCCAGCTCGTGCTCGGCGACGCAATGGCGCACCAGTTGGGCGGCTTCGCCGAGTCGACGATCGCGCCACGTTGGCTCGCTCAGCTGCGCGAGATCGGGGCTCGGGCGTGGTGGGCCACCGATACCGACCCCGTCGCCGCCCGCGCGGCACGAAGCACCACCGGCCTGGATGCCGTGGTGCCGGCCGCGCTGCAGGTCGCCGTCGCGCTCGCCGAACTTCCACCGCTCGAGCTGCTCGACCCGCTCCCGGGCTCCGCCCACCACACCACCCGACCCGGGGGTGCGCGCCCTCAGGTCGAGGAACGGGTGCTCAGCCGGGTTCGGGCGCTGCTCGCCAAGGCTGAGTCGACGACCTTCGAGCCCGAGGCCGAGACCTTCACGGCTGGTGCGCAGGCCCTCATGGCGCGCCACAGCATCGACGCGGCCATGCTCGCGGCGACCGAGCCGACCTCGGCGAGTCCACCCGCGGCTCGACGCATCGGCATCGACCGTCCGTACGAAGGGCCGAAGGTCCTGCTCCTCGCCGCGGTCGCCGACGCCAACCGGTGTCGCACCGTGTGGAGCAGCGGGTTGGGCTTCGTCACCGTCATCGGCTTCGAGACCGACCAGGCCGCGACCGAGACGATCTTCACCTCCCTGCTCGTGCAGGCGACGGCGGCGATGACCGCGGAGGGGCGCCGGGTTGACCACCACGGCCAGTCGCGCACGAGGGCCTTCCGCCAGTCCTTCCTCACGGCCTACGCCCACCGCATCGGTGCCCGGCTGCGGCAAGCCACCGCCGAGGCGACCACCGCCGCCGAGGCCACCGACCCCGAGGTCGGCAACCCCGAGGTCCGTCGCACGGCCGGTTCTGGTGGGGAAGCCGCTCGTGGCGGCGTCCTCGTGCGGGTGCTTGCCGAGCGCGCGAGGGAGGTGGACGAGCGCGTCAGGGAGCTCTTCCCGCGGCTCGTGACCAAGCCCCTCGGCGGCTCCTCCGACGTGGAGGGTTGGTCGGCGGGGTATCGGGCCGCAGACCGGGCCGACCTGTTCTCCAGAGAACGTTCTCTGGGGGAGGGGGCAACCGCCTGAGGGATGGTTCGATAGGGCCATGAGTCGACGAGGTGGCAGCAAGCGGCCGCGGCGGGGCCGGCACGAGCCCAACCGGTCCGCGACGCGGCTCCACGCGGTGCCCTCCCCGGCGGGCAGCCCGGGCCCCGGCTCGGATCCTGGAGCGGGCCCCGGCCCGGGCCACGGTTCGGACACAGTCCCCGATGACCTCCTCCTGCGGGAGATGCGCGAGGCACTGCGCTCGGACGACCCCACCGCCGTCGCCACCATCGTCTCGAGCCTGCTCTCCGTGACCTCAGAGTGGGCCAGTGGCCCTGCCCTGACCATCGCGGACCTCATCGCCGCTGACCTTTTCGACGACGACCCGTTCGACGAGGATGGCGACACTCCGGCGCCCATCCCGCTGGCCATGCTCCTCGAGTCGTTCATCGGCGTCCCCTTCGCCGAGACCACGGCGGCCCTGACCGCCATGGAGCCCATGCTGATCGACGAGCTCGAGGCCGCCAAGGTGCGGCGGGCACTCGCGACGCGACGGCATCCGATGCCCGAGCACGTCAAGGGGGTCCGCGACATCGCGGTCACCCGAGCGGGGCACGTCGGCGACGAGCTCGGCGACGGGGACAACGTCGTGCTCGGTCTGGCCTGGCCGGGCACCCGAGGCGTCACCGCCGTGATCTACGTCGACGAGGCGTTCGGCACCCGGGTCAAGGACGTGTTCATCGTCGCCGAACCGTTCGACCTCGTCATCGAGCGATACGGCCAGCTCATCGCCGAGCAGGGCCGCCGACCCTCGGACGTCACCGAGATCGACCTGGCCGATGCGCGGGCCAGCCTCCACCGGGCGATCACCCTCGGGGAGGCCCCGGACGCCCAAGCGGTCCCCGACGACTGGAGCGGCCCGAACGACGAGCCGCTCGGGTGGCCGGCAGCACGACCCTTCGTGGAGCTGCTCCTGCGCCGGATGCCGGAGGGCGGCTCCTCCGTGCTCAGCAGCACCACATTCCCCGAGCTGTCCGCCGCGGATGCGGTGGCCCAGTTCCTCTCCTCGCCCGAGTACGCCGCCCTGCGCGGGCCCCACACCCGGGAAGCGGCCGAGCTCATCGCGGCCGATGCCGAACGGTGGGCGGGCCACCCGCTGCGCCTGTCGCCGCTCCAGGTCGAGCTGGCCCTCTCCCAACGGCTGCCGTGGGCGCCCGGTTCCAGTGAAGCCCTCGACGTCATCGAGGACGTGCTGCCCGCCTACGTGCGCTTCGCCCACGCCCGCCTCGGGATCCCGGTGGACGCGACGATGGAGACCCTCGACGCCGTCGACGAGTGGATCGACGACTTCTACGACGCCAGAACCGATGCGTTCGACGGTCTGGACGACGAGTTCCTGAGCGCGTTGGCTGCGGCGCAACGCGGTGACCTCGGGCCGCTCATGCGGCAGTCCCTCGCCTCGCGCGTGGGTGGGTCCGCCGAACTGGACCGCCTCGACGCCGAACCCCTCCCAGCCGAACCCCTCGACCTGGATACCGTGCCGCCCGACATCCGCGACACCGTCACCGCCGTCTCCGATGTCATCGACCAGTGGCTCGACACCTCGCCCGCCGTCGAGCACCTCGGCGACCTGCGTGAGGAGTGGCGCACGGCCTGTCGCCGCTTCCTCACCGGTGCGGCGTCGCGTGACCCCGGGTGCCTGCGTCGCCGCGCCTCGGTGGAGGGGCGGGCCGGCGGGGTGCTCTGGGCGACCGGCCGAGCCAACAACCTCGTCGGCCATTCCGGCGCGATCCCCGCCCAGGATCTTGCGTCCGACTTCGGCATCAAGGGGTCGCCGTCGAGCAAGGTCAGCACGATGGCGCGCGCCTACACGGGGGGCCGGTGGGACGTCGACGGCAACTTGGCCGATGCCCGCCTGCTCATCTCGACGGTTCGCGCCGAGTACGTCATCCAGCGCGACCAGCCCTGATGAGCGCCCGGCCGGCCGCCACCCTCACCGTCCCGGTGAGTGGAACGACGTGCGACGCGTGTGAGAAGCGGGTCGGCAAGGCCCTGCGCGCGCTCGAGGGGGTGGATGCCGTCAGCGTATCCGCACCCCGCGGCGTCGCCACGCTGCGTGGTCCAGATCTTCCGGATCCCCAACGGTTCGAGGCCGCCATTCGCTCGGCAGGGTACGAGCCGGTCGCGCCCCCGTGGTTCACCCGTGACCGGGCGGTGTGGCGCACGGTCGCCGTCGCCGTCGCCGTCGTGGCCGCGCTCGCCTGGGTGGTCACCCGGCTCGGCCCGCTCGATGTCACCTCAAGCCTCATGGACCCCTCGCGGGGCGGCCTGCTCGTCGTGCTCGCCCTGGGGCTGGCCGCCGGGGTGTCGACCTGCATGGCCATGGTCGGCGGCTTGGTGCTCGGATTCTCCGCGGCGCACGCGGCAGCGCTCGCCGAGTCGGGCCGCAGCGACCTGCCGTTCCGCGTCCGGATGCGACCCCAGCTCGCGTTCAACACCGGCCGGGTCGTCGGGTTCGGCGTGCTCGGCGCCCTGCTCGGCGCGATCGGCTCGACGATGAGTCCCCCGACGCGCGTGCAAGCCCTGCTCGTCCTCGGGGTCGCCGTCGTGATGTTCCTGCTCGGGGTCCGCCTCACCGGCATCTCCCCCCGGGTGGCGGCCTGGTCGCCGCGGCTGCCCGGGGGCCTCGCGAGTGCCCTGGGCATCGACACGGCGACGCAGCGCTCCTACAGCCACACCCGCACGGCACTCATCGGCGCTGCGACGTTCCTCCTGCCGTGCGGCTTCACCCAAGCCGTCCAGCTCTACGCGCTGTCGACCGCGTCCCCGGTGACGGCCGGGGTCATCATGGCGACCTTCGCGCTCGGCACCGCTCCGGGCCTGCTCGCGCTCGGCTCGGTGCCCGAGCTGACCACCGGCGCACGCCAGGCCATGGTGCTGCGGGTCATCGGTGTCGTCGTCCTCGCGTTCGGCCTGCTCAACGTCTCCAGCGGGCTCAACCTCCTTGGCCTCGGAGGGCTGGGAGGTGGGTCGGCCGCGGCCGGCGCGCGGACGGCATCCGCCAATGTCACGGTGACAGACGGCATCCAGACGGTGCTGATGACCCAGAACCCGGATGGCTACGAGCCGGCGGACACCGTGCTCTACGCCGACCTACCCACCCGCTGGGTCATCGAGGGCACGTCCCCGTTCGACTGCAGTGCCTTCGTGCGGGTGCCCGACCTCGACCTCCGAGTCGACCTCGCCATGGGGCCGAACACCGTCGACCTGCCACCCCTGGACACCGGTGAGGTGCCGTTCACCTGCGTCTTGGGGATGTACTCAGGCACCCTCACCGCCATCGACCAGCCCAGCGGCGGAGCCGGCTGACCCCACGACCCAGGTGCGGTGGTGGGCGACCCATCACGGTCGGCGCGGTACCTGAGGGAACTCAGGGTCGGCTCAGGGTCGGTCTCAGGTGTGACCCCGATGACCGCGGGCCACCGTGACCGGCAGGCTTTCCCCCATGATCACTGTCAGCTCGCTCACCAAGACCTACGGCGGCTTCACGGCCGTCGACGACGTCTCCTTCACCGCGCAGACCGGCCGCGTCACGGGCTTCCTCGGCCCGAACGGCGCCGGCAAGTCGACGACCATGCGGATCATGGTCGGCCTCACCCCGGCATCGACCGGGACCGCCCTCATCGACGGCCGCCGGTTCGTCGACCTGCCCAACCCCGGTGCCGAGGTGGGGGTCCTCCTCGACGCCTCCGCCCAGCACGCCGGGCGCACCGGCCGAGAGATCCTCACCATCGCCCAGCGCACCATGGGGCTGCCCAAGGCCCGCGTGCAGGACATGCTCGAGCTCGTCAGCCTCACCGACGAGGAGGCCGACCGGCGGGTGCGCAACTACTCGCTCGGCATGCGCCAGCGCCTCGGCATCGGCACCGCGCTGCTCGGCGACCCCCACGTCCTCATCCTCGACGAGCCCGCCAACGGCCTGGACCCGGCCGGCATCCGCTGGATGCGCGACCTCCTGCGCGGCTACGCCGACCGCGGGGGCACGGTCCTGCTGTCCTCGCACCTGCTGCACGAGATCGAGGTCATCGCCGACGACCTCGTCGTCATCGGCAACGGGCGGATCGTCGCGCAGGGCACCAAGGCCGAGCTGCTCGCCTCCGCGGGCACCGTCGCCAGGGCCTCGGATGCCGTCGCCCTCGCCTCCGCGGTCGAGCGCGCTGGGCACGCCGTCACCGTTCACGCCGACGGCAGCATCCACACCGAGGCCACCACCGAGCAGGTGGGGGTGGCCGCGCTCGCCGCGGGCCTGGCCCTGACCGAGCTCCGCGCCGCCGACGGCGCCGGGCTCGAGGAGATGTTCCTCGAGCTCACCGCAGACACCCAGCGCGAAGGAGCAGCAGCATGAGCACCACCGTCCTCGACTCGGCCGCGACCACCGACACGGTGAGCCGCACGACCCGCCCGCGCACGGCATCCTCACCGATTCCCCTGACCCGCCTCATCGGGGTCGAGCTGCGCAAGATGTTCGACACCCGCTCGGGGTTCTGGCTGATGGCGAGCATCGTCATCACGAGCGTCCTCGCGACGGCGGCCCTCATCGTCTTCGCCCCCGACGACCAGCTGACCTTCGACAACTTCGCGGCTGCCATCGGAGCGCCGATGACGGTCATCCTCCCCATCATCGGCATCCTCGCCGTGACCAGCGAGTGGAGTCAGCGCAGCGGCCTCACGACCTTCACCCTCGTACCCCACCGGGGGAAGGTGCTCGGCGCGAAGTTCATCGCCGCCGTCGGTGTCGGCACCGTCGCGATGTTCGTCGCGCTCGTCGTCGGCACCCTCGGCACGCTCGTCGGCAGCGCGATCACGGGCCTGGACCCCGTCTGGAACGGCTCGGTCGACGAGTTCCTGTCCATCACCCTCGGCAGCGTGCTCGGCATGATGTTCGGCTTCATGCTCGGAGTCGTCATCCGCAACTCGGCCGGCGCGATCGTCGCCTACTTCGTCTACACGCTCGTGCTGCCCCCCCTGCTGGGTCTGCTCGCGATGAGCCAGCAGTGGTTCGCCGACCTCCAGCCGTGGGTCGACTACAGCTTCGCGCAGAACACGCTCTTCGAGGGTGGCCTCACCAGCGAGCAGTGGCAGCAGCTGGCCGTGTCCGGGACGCTGTGGTTCCTCCTGCCGCTGGCGGTAGGTCTCGTCATCGTCCGCCGCGCCGAGGTCAAGTAGTCCCCGTCTCCCCTGACACCCGGCCTTGAGTGCGGAAGTGGTGGCCCTGGCCGCCACTTCCGCACTCACGGCTAGCTCGTGAGGTTGGCGCGGCGGGCCTCGAGGGCCTCGCGCCGGTGGGCGTTGCCGTGGAGGGCGACGTAGGTGTCGCCGAACCGGGAGAGCAGGTCGTCGTCGAGTCGGCGCACCGCACCGGGCGGGTACCTGTAGCCCATCGCCGCGGTGACGGCGGCGCTGTCGACGTCGCGCAGGGTGGCACTCAGCTCGTCGAGCGAGGCGATCCCGAGCTCGAGGAGCAACCCCGAGATCCACTCGTAGTGGTCGGTGCGCGACCAGCCGGCGCTGGAGTAGCGCCCGGCGAGGAAGGTCGCGAGCTCCTGGGCACTGATGCGCGGGTCGAGCTCGTCCCCCGCCCCGACGCTTCTGTCGCCCAGGCCGGCCTGCAGGCGGTCGCGGATCGCCCCGAACTCGCGGTCGGCGAGCTCGATGAGCCCCGCCGCCAGGGTGAACCGGCGATCGAGGTCGGGCACCTGCTCGGGCGGCACCGTCCCCTTGTAGCGGATGTCGTGCTCGAACTCCGCCCACGCGTGCTGGAGCACCGTCCGCAGCTGGATCGACGCGCAGGTCAGCGGTTCGTATGCCGTCGGGTCGCCCGCCGCTGACACCCCGGCATCCCCGGTGGCGCGGGAGACGAGCAGGTGTCGACTCGCGTAGCCGAAGCGACCGGCGGCGGCGGTCTCCTCCCCGAGGTCACGGTCGTCGAGCACGGTGAACTGCTCGGCGAGCAGCTCGGCCACGGCGTCGATGTCGCGCTGCACGTAGGTGATGACCCGCACGCCCACCTGGTCGGTGACCGCGACGAGCGGGTCTGCTCCGGGGTCCGCAGCGAGGATGCCGCGCGCCTTGGCCGTGAAGGACGGCACCGACTTCGTGCGGCCGGTGACGGTGAGGTAGTTGATGCCCGCCTCGTCGATGATGCCGGTGACGAGCGCGACGAACTCGTCGGTGGCGGCGATCAGCTGGTCGCGCATGGCCACGTAGTCCGCAACGGCACGGTCGAGACGGCGCATGGACATGGGCCCACTGTCCCACGTGACTCGTCGGCCCGCCGCTCGCGCCGGCTCGCTGGCGTCAGCGCCGGTGCACCCGCAGCAGGGTGCTCTTGCCGAACAGGCTCTCGACGAGGTCGACCGCGAGGGTCGAGGTCTGGCTGCGCACGTCGAGTGCCGGGTTGAGCTCGACGATGTCCAGGCTGCCCAGTCGCCCGGTGTCGGCGATCATCTCCATGCACAGGTGGGCCTCGCGGTAGGTCGGCCCACCACGCACCGGGGTCCCGACCCCCGGGGCGATCGAAGCGTCCAGGAAGTCCAGGTCGAGGCTGACGTGCAGGTGGGTGTTCTCGTCGACCCCCTTGAGGGCCATCTCCATGGCGTGCCGCACCCCGATCTCGTCGAGGTAGCGCATGTCGAACACCTCGACCTCGTGCTCCGCGAGCAGGTGCTTCTCACCGAGGTCGACGTCGCGCAGGCCGATCTCCCGCACGTCGTGCGGGTCGACGGCGGGCACGGCCCCCGAGAGGTTGAGCAGGGGCTCGGGCCCGTTGCCGGTGAGGACCGCGACCGGCATCCCGTGCATGTTGCCGGAGGGGGTGATGGAGGCGGTGTTGTAGTCGGCGTGCGCGTCGAACCACAGCACGCGCAACCGCTTCCCCGTCTCGCGGCAGTGCCGTGCCGCGGCCGAGATCGAGCCGATGGCCAGGCAGTGGTCGCCGCCGAGCATGATCGGTAGCCGCCCTCCGACGAGCTCGGCGTAGACCGCGTCGAACACCGCGTGGTTCCACGCCGTGACCTCCGCGAGGTGGCGGTAGCCGTCGACCGCAAATGCCCCCGGGTTGTCCGGGCCGGTGACGTCACCGCAGTCGTGCACCTCGGACCCGAAGCGCTCGAGGGACTCCTGGATGCCGGCGAGCCGCAGCGCGGCCGGGCCCATCCGGCATCCGAGCACGCTGGCACCCACGTCGGTGGGTGCCCCGATCAGACTGATGTGGTCCATCGCTCTCTCCCTTGGTCAGTCGACGTCTCGGCGCAGGAGGTCGTCCCACGTCTCGCGGCGCACGACGACCCGCCAGCTGCCGCCCGAGGCGAAGACCACGGGGACCCGGCGGTTGCCGTTGTAGTTGTTGGCCATCGTGTGGCAGTAGGCGCCGGTGGCGGGGACGACGAGCAGGTCTCCGACCGCGGGATCGGCCAGCGGCACCCCGGCCACGAGGACGTCGCCGCTCTCGCAGTGCCGCCCGACGACCTGGCACTGCTCGCCGGCGCCGTCGAAGCGCCCGACGATGCCGGCCTCGAACCGTTGGTCGTACAGCGCCACCTCGAGGTTGTCGCCCATCCCCCCGTCGACGGCGACGAACGTGTGAGTGCCGCGCTTGACGGTGACCACCCGGTAGAGCGTGCACGCAGCCTCGGCGACCATGCTGCGCCCGGGCTCGATGATGAGCTGCGCCTGCGCGGGCAGGTGAGCGCGCGCCGCGCCGACGAGGGCGTCGAGGTAGTCCGGGATGCCGGCCGGCTGGTCGCTCCACGTATAGCGCGCCCCGAGCCCGCCGCCGAGGTCGTAGACGGGGAACTCCCCGAGCCCGGCGATCCCGGCCACCGCCTCGACGGCCTGTGCGAACGGCTCGGTCTCCATGATCTGCGACCCGACGTGCAGGTGCAGGCCGCGCATCCGCAGCACCGGTGACGCCTCGATCCGGGCGATGAGCGGCACGGCCTGGGCCGGCGCGAGGCCGAACTTGCTCCCGTCGTGGCCGGTCAGCACGCTGGCGTGGGTGTCAGCGGTCACCCCGGGGATCACGCGCACGAGCACGTCCATCCTCTGCCCGCGGGGGATGGCCGCCTCGAGCCGGTCGACGTCGTCGGCGTTGTCGACGACGACCAGCCCCAGCCTGTTCTCGACGGCGAGGGCGATCTCGTCGTCGAGCTTGGCGTTGCCGTGCAGCACCAGGGACGCCGGGTCGGCACCGGCCTTGAGGGCCGTCACGATCTCGCCGCCACCGGCGACGTCGAGCCCCAGCCCTTCCTGCACCATGACGCGCTGGACGGCGGTGCAGGGGAAGGACTTCGACGCGAACACCACCCTGCTGTTCGGCCACCGACTGGCGAGGCCGTCGGCGTAGGCCCTGGCCCGGGCGCGCAGGGCGTCCTCGGCGACGATGATCGCCGGGGTGCCGACGTCGGCGGCGATGTCGTCCAGGCGTGCGCCACCCACCCGGGCGACACCGGGCATCCACACGGTGGTCCCGGGTGGGAGCAGGTGGATCAGGTCGGGTTCGGCACCAACAGCGGTCGGGGTCATCGGCATCACACCTTCGTCGTCGCGGCAGTGGCCCCAGCGTGGCAGGCGTGCTGCGCGGGCGCACCCTCAGCCGATGAGGTGCTCCAGCGCGAGCTGCTGGAGGGCGACGAAACCGAAGTCGCGTTCCGCGGCGGCATCCGGGTCGAAGCCGTCGTCGGTGGCGAGGAGGTCGGCGATGCTCTCGCCCTCGGCCAGGGTCGGCTGGGCGAGGTCGGGGACCCCGGCGTAGGCCAGAGCGTCCCGCACGCGCGGGTCGGCCCGGAAGGCGCGGGCCTTGTCGGCGAGCATCAGGTAGGTCGCCATGCACGCCCGGGCGGACTCCCAGACACCGTCCATGTACTCGGTGCGCGAGGGCTTGTAGTCGAAGTGTCGGGGGCCGGTGTAGCGCGGGCCGTCGGGGTGGTTGGGGAAGCCGTTCTCGAGCAGGTCGACGGTGAAGAAGGCCGACATGAGGTCGCCGTGACCGAAGACGAGGTCCTGGTCGTACTTCAGCCCGCGCTGCCCGTTGAGGTCGATGTGGAAGAGCTTGTCGCTCCACAGGGCCTGCCCGATGCCGTGGGTGTAGTTCAGCCCCGCCATCTGCTCGTGGCCGGTCTCGGGGTTGAGGCCGACGATGTCGCCGTGCTCGAGCTCGGCGATGAGGGCGAGCGCGTGACCGGCGGTCGGCAGGAAGATGTCACCGCGGGGCTCGTTGGGCTTGGGCTCGAGGGCGATGCGCAGGTCGTAGCCCTGGGCCTTGATGTGGGCGGCGACGGTGTCCAGCCCCTCCTTGTAGCGGTCCATCGCGCTGTGGACGTCCTTGGAGCCGTCGTACTCGCTGCCCTCGCGACCGCCCCACATGACGAAGGTGGTCGCGCCGAACTCGGCGGCGAGGTCGACGGCGGAGAGGATCTTGCGCAGCCCGAACCGGCGCACGCCGCGGTCGTTGGAGGTGAGCCCGCCGTCCTTGAACACCGGGTGGCTGAACGTGTTCGTCGTGACCATCTCGATGACGAGCCCGGCCGCGTCGGTCGCCGCCTTGAACCTCGTGAGGATGCCGCGCTTGGTCGTCTCGTCGGCGCCGAACGGGAAGACGTCGTTGTCGTGGAAGGAGACCCCCCAGGCACCGAGCTCGGCGAGCTTGTCGCTGTACTCCCACGGGTCGAGGGCGGGTCGGCTGGCAGAACCGAAGGGGTCGACACCGACCCACCCGACGGTCCACAGGCCGAATGAGAACTTGTCCTGCGGGGTGGGCTGACGGGTCATGACGGGCTCCTCGAGCTGTTTGTTGTGTGATGAAACATATTAGGAGAGGTGGAGTAGGGTCAAGTGGTGTCGTTGACCGATCCGCGCCGCGCCGCCGAGACGACCTCGGGGGCCCGACAGTCATCGCTGCGGGCGAGCAACTTGTCGCTGGTCGCCCGCACGGTCTGTGCCTCCCCGGAGCCGATCTCGCGAGCGTCGGTCGCCAAGCGAACCTCGATGACCCGCTCCACGGCATCCCGCCTCGCCGACGACCTCGTCGCAGCCGGGCTGCTCGACGAGCTCGAGCGGGCGGGGACCACCGGCCCCGGCCGCCCGGCCACCCCCCTGGTGGCTGGCGGCGGTGTCGCCGCACTCGGCCTCCAGGTCAATGCCGGGTTCCTCGCTGCGCGGGTGGTCAGCCTGCGCGGCGACGTCATCGGTGAGCACATCGAGGTCGACGACCTCGTCGGGTCACCCCCGGTGCCGACGCTGGAGCGCCTCGCGGCGATCGCCCGCGACGTGCTCGACGGGATGCCGTCCGGCGTGCGTCTGGTGGGTGGCGGCCTCGCCCTGCCGGGGGTGGTGTCCACGGACACCGGCACCCTGCTGCTCGCCCCCAACCTCGGGTGGGCCGACCTGCGACCCGTCGAGCACCTCCCCGGCGACCTACTCCCCGAGGGAGCCGGGGTGCTGCGCGTCGGGAACGAGGCCGACCTCGCGGCCCGCACCGTCGCCGAGCAGACCCCCGGGCGGCCGGGACCCGTGCGCGACTTCGTCTACCTCTCCGGCGAGATCGGGGTCGGTGGCGCCGTGGTGCTCGGGGGGGAGGTCATGACCGGCCAGCACGGCTGGGCCGGCGAGATCGGGCACGTGACCGTCGACCCCGACGGCCCTGCGTGCCCCTGCGGCTCGACCGGGTGCCTCGAGCGCTACGCCGGCAGGCACGCGATCCTCGATGCTGCCGGGATGGACCGCGACAGCACCGCCGCCGACATCGCCACCGCCGCGGCATCCGGAGATGCTCGCGCGACCGAGGCGCTGGGCCGGGCGGCGCGCGCGCTCGGAATCGCCGTGGCCGGCGTGCTCAACGTCCTGGACATCCCCGCGGTCGTGCTCGGTGGGCACCTCGGCCAGATCGCCGACCTGCTGCGCCCCGAGCTCGAACGGCAGCTGAGGACTCGGGTGATGTCTGCGCGGTGGGCCGCGCCGACGATCGTCCCCGCCCCCGTCGATCTCGCGCCGGGGGCGACCGGCGCCGCGATGCTCGAGCTCTCGTTGGTGCTCGACCAGCCGGCCCTGTGGGCAGACCACCGCACATCGCAGGGTGCCTCGACCCTGCGATGACGCCGGCGGTGCGTGTCAGCGGGCGCTGATGACGACGTCGACCTCGCCCGTGGCCCCCTCGATGTCGCGCTCCGCGGCAGCGATCAGGTGGTCTGCGAGGTGGTGCAGGGCCCGGGCCACGGCGACCTCGTCGCCGATGTGGGCCACTCCCGGGTCGGCACTGCTGCGATGGCTCGTGCCCCTGGCGGTGAGCGCCTCGGGCGAGTCGGCGAGGAGCGCAACCGTCGCGGTGGTGTCGTCGCCCTTCTCGAAGATGGTCACCCGCACGTTCCACTGCCGCATCGTCCCGAGTTCGGGCTTGGCCACGAGGTCGGCGTGGTGCGAGTGCTCGCTCTCGGTCACCTTGAGCACTGCCCCGGGGCCCGGGAACAGCGTGCTCGTGTGGCCGTCCTCCCACCGCACGACGTAGGGCGGTCCGCCGTCCGCACCGCGCGCCTCCAGCACCTCGCCCGCTCGAGTCGGCTGGTCGACCCGCTC
>Ga0209174_10000510_pt1 | contig 29217 bp, 31 predicted proteins | sample JI91814BDNA_FD_187505 | JGI IMG/M metagenome (GOLD analysis project Ga0209174, IMG submission 187505) | Wastewater effluent complex algal communities from Wisconsin, to seasonally profile nutrient transformation and Carbon sequestration -... | ecosystem: Engineered > WWTP > Effluent > Algae...
AAAAAAAAAAAAAAAATAAAAAAAAAAAAAAAAAAAAAAAAAAAAAAAATTTTTTATTTTTTTTTTTTTTTAAGCTGACCTAGTAGTAGATAAGAGGTAGGGATAGGCCCTGTAAGAGTCGAACTTACATTTCATCCATTATGAGCGGAGCGTTTTAACCCTTAAACTAAGAGCCCGGCGAACAGAGGGTCTTGATCCCACATCCTTCAGATTCACAAACTGACACTCCTCCATTGAGCTATATTCGCCTCCCTCGGGATAATCGGACTTGAACCGATAATCTCTTGATCCCAAATCAAACACGTTACGCAATTACGCTATATCCCGTCTCTTTCTACGTTTTAAATTCTACGTTCTTTTCGAAAACGAATCCCCGAAAAGAGATGGAGAGCCGTTGCGTCTCGAATCTCCACAATTTTTAATTCTTTTAAACTCATAAACATAGGTATGATTGCTTTAATTTGGGACTCCTTAAAAGCTCCTTCAAAGCGTAAAGTAGTTAAAATTTTTCTTCTTCCTCTTAGTTTCCAACGAAGTCTCTCTAAAAAACGATCTAAAGTCTTATAAAAATTCGATTCACTTAACTTAATCTTTTTTCTTTTTACCATATCACGGCTTCCTAACCATCTTTGTGTTACGGTCTTTTTTACAGGATCCGAAGCAGTTAAAAAGGTATTCGTAAAACGGGTCGAATCAATGGTAATTGAAAATAATTTCTTCACTTTTCTCTCTTTTTCTTTTCTCCTTTCTTCTTTCTTTTCAAGAGTACACAAATTTTTCAAATAACTTCTCATTTCTTCTTCTTCTGACCTTTTTTTTTCTTAGGTTTCGGGAATTTTTTCTTCTCCACCGCTTTCACAATCACTCTTCCCTTTTTCGCTGTTGAAGCATTCGTCTTCGTTCTTTGACCACGTAGAGGAAGATGAAAAATCGCACGATAATCTTTATATCTTTTGACCTCAGGAAAAGTCGATGGCTCCGTCGATGGGTTAGATGGAATCTCTCGAAGAATCGTATGATAAAATTTCCATTTAAAAACGGTCGTTAATTGTCTTAACCTTTTTTTCATACTATGAAGTGGAAAACCTAATCGAATAAGAATTCTTCTCGAACGATAAAGACCCACACCCTTCACACGTTTTAATATGTAATAAAGACTCTTTCTTTCATTCGAAAATTTAAAAATTAATTGACGATATTTCTTCATCTTTGTTGACGTTTTCCCGGTTTTAAAGGAATCGTATCGCGATTCTCATGCTTATAAATTAAACCTTTTACTTTATAAGGCTCTAAACAATGAAGTTTTCTCAAAAAATAACCAAATTTAAAAACATATCGATAGTCACGACTTTTTAAAGTTACTTCTCGTTTATGATGAAAAAACTTATAAACCATTTGTCTCTTCCTTGGACGTCTCAACCTTACTAAATAATTATACCCAATTAAAAAATTATAATATTTTCTTGATCTTTTTATCGTAAACTGTACCCCTAAAAGCTTCAATCGAAGACACCATGTATAACGAAAACCAAAAAGATCTCTCTTCAATGAACCATACAAACTCCAAAGGGACAAAGGAGAAAAAAGAAATTTATCCTTTTCTAAACGAAGAATTTTCTTATCTAATGGCAAAGAAAAAGAAACTCCCGGACCCCATTTTGGTTGATAATTCAATAAAAAACGATGAATAGGCCACTTCAAATTTAAAGACAATCTTTTCTCTTTTGGAGAATCAAAAAGTAAATAACTCATTTAATTGTTTCCTTCTTTTCTTTTACCAACAAGAGCTCCTTTCACTGCTTTCTCTCGAACCACAATACGAGAACTTCTTACTCTTCGTAAAATCCCTTTTCCTCTTCCCGTTACCACACAACGATTCTTCGCCCTTGTCACGCTACTCTCTCCTCCCATCTTCGCTAGTTCCGTTCTTGCATTCTCTCTTATATGCCAAACAAGTTGACGATTATAAAAAAACGCCTTCAAAATTAAACGAGTTATCTCTTGATGAGTAATCAATCTTCTTCTCTTTTTATCTTTTCTACTTAAATTCGTTGGCATAAAATTTGACGAAAAATAATTAAACTTCGATTCTTCTTCACAGGAAACGCTACCTCAATTGGAAATTGTCTCATTTGATCGATTTCTATACTTTTTTCTAAATCAGCAAAAGGATAAGGTTTTAACGATCTTAACGAAGGAATTTCATAGATTCCTTTTCCTCCTTTCCATCCTCGAAAAAAAGATAGCAAATAAAAAATCTCTTCTTTTCCTCTTAACTCAAAGGAAATAGTCATGGATTCTTGAAAAGCTTTCTTTCTTATTTTTACTCGTCGAATGGAAATCTTATCAAATTTTCTTCTCATCAAACGAAAAAAAAAACCAAAATAAGCAATCGATATCATTGGATCTAAAGCAGATTCATTCTCTTCTTCTCCTTTTAAAGTAAAAGAAAGCTTTAATCTTATCTCCTTCGTCGAAACCTCTCTTCCACAAATCGAAGAGATATCAGGATTTAAAATCTCAGAAAAAAAACTAGAGAACATAATTAGCTATTGACATTACTTTAGAAAAATTTCGAATAAATTTCATCTCGCTCAACACCATCCCTTTTAATCGACTTCCCATCGGATCTCCATTTTTCTTCAACAAAAGAGCTGTATTTCGATTTGGACGCATTAAATGACCTCCTCTTCTTCTCCATAATTTATCCAAATTGAGTATATACCCTTTGATCTTTAATCCTTTTTGAAGCTTTTTATTATTTGGCTTAATTCTTTTTAAGACTAATAAAACATAAGAACCAAAAGTTATCTTACGTTTTCCATAAGCACACAAACATTTCACTCTTAAACCTCCCGTATTATCAATAATATGAAAGATTGATCCTACATAACTCATCTATTTGAAAAAGAAAGGTTTAATTTTGTCTTGCTCCTTAATCTTCTCACAATCGCTCGAGCCACATCCGGATAAATCCCTTTAATATAAAATAAAACCGTTCCACCCGCAACATTTCTCAACCAGTTTTCTATACCTCCTTTTCCTTTTCCCATACGACTACACAATGGCTTTTCCGTTCTTGGAACATCTGGATAAACAAGAATCGCTAAATTTTTTCTTTTTAAACGAGCTACCCAAAGTTTTAATTCATCTTTGATTATCTTAATAAAAGTCTCCAATTGAAAACTTTGTATGGAACCTCGCTTTCGACAAAAAAAAAAAATCCGTTTCCAACCATCTTTCGTCCCTTCTCTCGTTAAAATATATGATTTTTCGTTCATTTCTTTTTTCATAAAAAAAAGACTTCTATGATATTTTTTAAACTTATTATATCCCCTAACAAAGAGAATACGTTTATTCTTCCTCTTTTTATTTTTCATCGAATCTCTAACAATTCTCTTCTTTTCATATCTTTTAACATTTTCCCTTTATATTGTAACCAAATTTTAATCGAAACCATACCAAACTTTAATGATTTTTCAGTAAAATCATAAAGAATAGGACGGCTTACTGTATTCAACGATATTTTTCCAGAACGATACCAAGTATAAAGAGCTCGATCGGCACGTGTAAAACGACCAGAACAAGTTATCTTAAAACCAGAAATCGCTTCATTCTTCCCTAAAGAACGCATAATTGGAAAAAGAATATCTCTAAGTCTATGTCGTTGAATTAATTTTCTCGTAATAAATTCTCCTAGCAATTTCGGGGTCAAAATCATCGTCGTTAACGGATTCTTTTTTTGTTTCGTACGTAAAGATAAAAAAAATACTTCTATTTTATTTTTATCACGAAAATATCTCTCTAAAACCTTGTAGATTGTTCCTTTTAATGAAAAATATCGAAAAAAAAGCTTCATCAATCTTTTTATACGGTATTTTCTTTTTCTACGATAAATCAATGAAAAAATAATCTCTCGAAAAGACTTTGTTCGAAAATACAACCTCCTAAACTGTAAAGATTCAAGAAATCTTCTTCTAAAAAGGCGATTTTCAAACCTCCATACTCTTATCAAAAAACGAAGAAGAAGTTTCATCGTTCTCTTTCTTCTCCAAAACCAAAATCCTTTACTTTTAGCCTTCTTTTTCAACTTAGGAAATTTATAAATAGGCATGTTTGGCAATAAATTTACGACAACCTTTTTTTATATCTTTCATCAATCTTCGTTCCTTTTTTGTTAAAAATCCTTCTTTCTTTTTTTTCGAAAACTTCTTCTTTCCTTTCAAATGAAAAAATTTTCGACGAAAAAGAAACCTTTGCGCTTTTTGATCTTGAAGAAAGACATAAAGATAAACCTTTCTACCAATCAATAATTTACTTCCAAAATAAAAGATCCCTTGATATTCAAACCGATTGACTCTCCCAAAAAAAGAAGACAAAAATCGATCAAAAAAGGATCTCATATAATAAAAAAAATGACTTGATTTGGACCAAGTTAAAAATTCATCCCTCCACCATATCTTTTTTCCTAAACGATAGGAAATTGGATTCGTTAAGTGTCCCATTATCTTTTTCTTTTCTTCTTCGATCTCTTTTTCTTTAAATGAATCGAATAACCAATCTTTTTAGTCATCGAATATTCTCCAAACTTTCTAAAAAACATCTCAGAAGTCACTTGAATACTTTCAAATTTCTTTCCATTATAAACTAAAAAGGTATGACCTTTAAACTCTGGAAGAATCGTCGAACCTCTTGAAAAAACTTTGATTGAATCTCCCATCTCCTTTTTTCTAAATTGCTCCAATAAAACAGGAGCTACAAAATAACCTTTCCATTTCGATCTCATTTAAATACTTTTTTATAAAAAAGCTTAAACTGTCTCCTCTTTTTTAAAGAAAGAGTTTTCTTTCCTTTTGTCAATTTCCCCCACGGAGTCGTAGGATGTCTTCCACCAGAAGTTTTTCCTTCTCCACCACCATGTGGGTGATCAATCGGATTCATAGCCACCCCACGTACAATGGGACGACGACCTTGATTTCTTGATCTTCCGGCCTTCCCAATCTCACGAAGTTGATGATCTGAATTCGATACATTTCCATAAGTTCCTGCACAATTGTTGAAGCTGAAAAGAAATCTCTTTTTACGATTTCTTAAAAGAACTAAATTATGAGTACTTTTTCGAATGATCGTAAGAAAAACTCCTGCCGCTCTCCCAATCTTTCCCCCTTGCAAAGGATATCGTTCCACGTTAAAAATTCTAGCTCCCAAAACCATCTCTTTCAATAAATTTCCATAACCCACTTTGACTCCTACTTCTTTCATTCCATTCCCAATTAAATAAGTTATATAACTTTTTTCAGCAGCCAATAAAGAAGTAATAACCCCATTTTTATACTCAACAATGGCAATCCACCCAGTACGATTTGGATCTCTTTCCATCCATAAAATTTCACCTAAAAGACCCCATACATGATATCTTAATTCAAGATTCCTAAAAAGTCTACGACCTTTCCCTCCTCTATGATATGCGGTAATCTTTCCTGTATTATTTCTTCCACCACAAAAAGAAATTCCTTTTCTCAAACGCTTTAATGGAGAAAAAGAAGTTTGAAAAAAATGATCTTTAAATCGAATTAAATTTTTCATCTTTTGCCTTTATACGCATTTCCTTTATTTTTAATAATTTCATAACGAAGTTCTCTTGCTCTCTCTACAATTTCACTATCTGGTAAGTTTAATCTTTTAAGTCCAGTATAGATTCGATCCACAATTTTATCAAATTGTCTTATATTTCTTATCGCTTTTAAAAGTGGAATCATCGATTTGTAAAAAGAAGTGCTTCTTTTTGAAAAAACGGGAATTACAATCGTATTCGTCGCCGTTTTCTCTTTTCGCAACCCTACAGGAACATAAATTTTAGAAAGTAAAGAGAGAATATAGTTACTTGGTTTCACTCGATCATTTCTTTTTATCTCAATCAAAAGTTCCCTCATAATTCTTTCTACTCGATACCTCTTTCCATCTTTTAAAAAATAATTAGCAAATTTCTTCAATCTATCTGAAGGGGTATCCCTTTCATTCAAAGAAAATAAATGTTTTTTCATTCTTCTTTTTCTCTCTCTCTATTTACTTCTGATCTCGGTATTCCATATTTAGAACGAGCATGAACTCGAAAAATTTTCTCTCGAAAATTAAAATCATAAACTCCTCGAATTAAATGATAATGAATTCCAGGAAGATCCGGAACTCGACCCCCTCTTACTAAAACAACAGAATATTCTTGAAGAGTATGACCTTGACCAGGAATATAGCATAAAACTTGACGTTTATTACTTAATTGAACCTTCACAATTTTTCTTTGTGCTGAATTTGGTTTTTTTGGTTTTACGGTACGAACCTTCTTACAAACACCTCGTCGCAAAGGAGCTCCTCCTAAAGGGATTAATTTAAATCTTCTCCTCTTCTGCTTTCGACAACCTTTTCTTGACTGAGTTACTGTAGCCATCTTAAAAAATATAAATAAATCGTATATAAAAAATGTTCATAAAAAATCATCGTTAATAAAAAAAGAATTAAAAGTTCTTCTTGCTTTTTTAGCATCCATCCTAAATTACCTCTTAATTTCCATGAAAAGCTCGTCTCTATATAAGAAAACCAATCAAAAAAAGAAGAAAAAAAATGATCTCCAAATTGAATCCCCCATAATTCTACATGATATGGAAAAGAAGTTACCAACTCAAACAATTCTTCTACTTCTTCTATCTTTGTACAAATTTTTAAAGCTAAATAAGAACCACAACTCTTATTAAAACCATCCAAAAGATGATTTACTTCACCTTTTCGGAAATAAGCAAAAAAAAGATCATTTCCCTTAAACTTTCTTATATCCGAAATTGACAAAAATATTAAGATGTTTCGACCAAAAGATTTATTTAAGACGTTTAGAATAGATTCCTCTTCTTCTACTAGACGAACCTCTCTTTTTAACTCTTCTACCTTTCGAAATCTTTGACCCTTCGTTTTGTGACGTAAACGCCACCAAAAAGGTCTTCCGATATTCCCACTTCTCTCGTATGTAGTCTTTAGTTTCATAATAATCCTCTTCAATCTTAAAGAAGTATTTCTCTTTCTTAAAATAGGAGACAATGGTCTTCAAAACCCCCTCTTCACTACTATTTTCATAATAATTTATCTCCTCCATCTTCATTAAAAACATTTTATATAAATCTAATAAAGTTATCACTCGTCGCTGATTCACCTTTCGTTGAAGACGACGATTATACATCCTTTCTAATCTTCGACGACGATTCAAAAATCGAATTAGCCTATTATAGCGGTATAGATCTCTATCTATCTCTAACTCCGCACGATTCCAAGGTGCCATCGCCTCTCCCATTGAAAAAAGGGTTGGTGTTCTCAAAACCATTTCATAAGTCTTATCCTGACGGAGATAAACTCTTACTGGAATCGGAAATTCCTCCATCCAATCTTCCTCTTCACACAACTCATTATAATCTTCACAAAAATTTGAAACATTTACACCACATTGAGCCAAAGATGGTCCAAATGGTGGAGCACTTTTTGACATAATTGCCGGTACAGTTACGTCTATTGTTCTCTCAAAAGAAGAGATATTTCTCATCGCCAACAAAGGATTTATCTTCCCTTGTTCGGTTACCTCCTCCTCGGCTTCTAAAAAGTTTTTGGTGAATTCTTGTAATGACATTGTTGAGAAAGAATTCCTAAGGTAACAGAAAATAATAAAATACCAAAAAGAAAAATAATCATCGGAAGTTCACCATAAAGTAAATAGCCTATCGCTTCTAAATAGGAGATCATTTTTTCATTAATAATAATTTATAAGCTTCAAAGACACAATCTAAAATCGTAAATAAATCCTCTCTCTCTTCCACAAAATCACCAAGAGAGCTAAATAAAACGGTTTCAGATACGAATGCCAACAACTCTTCTTCAATTTTTACAATATCCTCGGTTGGAAATTGATCTAAAAAACCAGAAACTCCTGCATAAAGAGCCACTACCTCCCCTAAAACAGTATAAGGAGTATATTGATCTTGTTTTAAAAGTTCCATCAAACGATCCCCACGATTCAATAATTTCTGAGTTTGCTCATCTAAATTGGATCCAAACTTCGCAAAGGCGGCCACTTCTCGATACTGAGCTAACTCTAACTTCATCGAACCTGCTACCATTTTAATTGCTTTATGCTGCGCTGCTGCTCCTACACGACTTACCGATAACCCAGCACTGATCGCAGGTCTATATCCCTTATAAAAGAGATCACTCTCTAGGAAAATTTGACCATCGGTAATAGAAATTACATTAGTTGGAATATAAGCCGAAACATCACCAGCTTGAGTCTCTACCACAGGTAAAGCAGTTAAAGAACCTCCTCCTAATTCTTTTGACATCTTCGCAGCTCTTTCTAATAAACGTGAATGTAAATAAAATACATCCCCTGGATAAGCTTCTCTTCCTGGAGGACGACGAAGTAAAAGAGAAATCTGTCTATAAGCTGCCGCATGTTTACTTAAATCATCATAAATAATTAAACCATGAAGACCATTATCTCGAAAATATTCTCCCATTGTACATCCTACGTAAGGTGCAAGATACTGCATCGCTGCCACATCGGATGAAGCAGCACTTACTAGAACTACTTCCTCCATTGCTTGACGCTGTTGTAAATTGGTCAATAAAGTTTTAATACCAGATTTCTTTTGACCAATCGAAACATAAATGCAATAAACCTTATCTTTTTCCTTCGTTACCAATGAATTTAAAGCGATTTGATTAATAATCGTATCTATCGCTACAGCTGTCTTTCCCGTTTGACGATCCCCAATAATTAACTCCCTTTGACCTCGTCCTATCGGTACTAAACTATCAATCGCTTTTAAACCAGTTTGTAAAGGCTCTTTTACAGATTCTCTCTCTACAATTCCTGGTGCTTTCTCTTCTACAAAATAAGCCTCTTTGGCTCCAAAAAATGGTCTTCCATCAATTGGAGTACCTAAACCATCTACCACACGACCTAAAAGAGTAGGACCTACTAAAACAGCAAGCAACTCACCACTTGCAAAAACTAAATCCCCTTCTTTAATTTTTCTTTCATCCTCACATACAATCGCTTCTACATTTCCTTCATTTAAGTTTAATGCTAAAGCTTTAATATTCGAAGAACCGATATGTAAAAGCTCACCATAAGAAGTATTGTATAATCCTTCAATCTTTACAATACCATCTTTTAAAGATACTACAATACCGGCATTCGACAATATACTTCTTCTATCTTTTCTCTTCTCTTTTAATTCCTTCAATAAATTCGTAAACATCTTTCTTTCTTCTTCTTCTTTTCTCCTTTTCCTCAGATTCAATAGAAGGTCCCCACATGTTGGGCAATTGGTAACTTAAATGGAAAAAAAAGACGAATTTGACTTCTCGTCAACGTTGGATTATACTGAAACATAAAATATTTCGGTTCCAACCAAAAGGTCTCAGGTAGAGGGGGAAATTTTACCCTTCTCCCAAAACGTTTCGCTTTCATCTCTTTCTTCCATAGGGCGATAATTTGACGAGGATGAGCAAAAGTAATTATCTCATTTTTTCCAACACGATAACTAAAATTGCTCCTTGATTTGCCATCCGCTAATATCCAATGAACTTTTTTTCGTGCTTCCTCAATGGTAATCGCAAGATGAAACCGATAAATTAGAGTATCTAATCTTCGTTCAAGTTCTAACAGAAAATGATATTCTTGATTCCTTTTTGTTTTTTTATAGGAAATAGCATTACAAATTTGTTTATATTCTTGTTCGCTCAAATTTCCATAAAAATGTTTTATTTTTTGTTTCTCCATAAAATATTTTGCTTTCGCAGAAAGATATTTCGTTCGTTTCGTCCTTTGCGTTTTTCTTACATCAAACGAAAAAAAACGAAATCTATATCGAGGAAAAAAAATAAAACTTAAAAAAACCAACAACTTAAAACTTATTCCTCTCAAATAAAGATCACCCCAAATATCACTTTCGTATCGCCTATAAAGTTTATATACTTTCATAAAAATAAAATTAAAAAGGCCATCATTAGGGCAAATAATGCAGTTGCCTCGGTTAAGGCAAACCCTAATAATGTGTAACTAAATAATTGCTTCCCTAAAGAAGGATTTCTAGAATAAGCTAAAATTAAAGAACCAAATACAATTCCGATTCCAATTCCTGCTCCTGTTAAACCTACCGTTGCTAAACCAGCTCCAATCATTTTTCCTCCTACGATAATCTCTTTCATATTTTTTTCACAAAAATTAAACCACCAGCTAAAAACACTCTACTTCATGCTAAACTACTACAAAAGATAATTCGACAAACATCCATAAGGAGTACATCTACCATATTTATATCGGCACTATGACGAAGAGTCGCTGCTAATAGCAAACTACAACCTCTTACAAGAAATATACTAAATGGATCTAACCCCTCTAAAGGTGATTTCATAAAATAGGATAATGTTGAATTCTCTATCACAGTTGGATTCTCTATCATAGTTGAATTCTCTATCACAGTTGAATTCGCTATCACAGTTGGAGTTGGATTGTCGATATAATCAAAAAGTAAATCCAAACTTCCTCGTAATAAATGAAGTCCAATCTCCACAATCACAACACAGGAAACATCTAACAATAAAGTAATAGGACCTCCTTCTATTTTCATAAAATTAATTCCACTATACAGACTAAAACCATTGGCATAAAACAAATAAATAATATCTGAAAACCATTGATACTAGTCAAAATCATCGCTCTTTCTCTCTTTTCTCTCCCCCCTACAAATTTCAAATCACACCAATAACTTTTTTGATAACCTCCAAAAATTAAGTATTTTGTTCCTCTTAAATACAAAAACAAAGAAAATAAGTTAGCAATAAAAAAAACAAAAAGAAGCCAAAAAGCTTGTTTAGAAAAAAGAAGTATAATTAAAGGAATTTTAATAAAAAAGCCTACAAAAGGAGGAATTCCCATAAAAGAAAAAAATAAAATCGAATAAGTGATACCTGACCAAGGATTCATCGTATACTCATTCGAAGAATCTTTTACTTCTTCCTTTAATTCTCGCAAGGCTAATAAAAAAAATGTAGATAAAATTAAATAAAATAGCTGAACATAAATAGAAAAAATTAGCGACATGAATGAACCAAATGAATAAATCATTAGTATATTTCCAACATTCACAATCATACTATATACAAAAATTAAAATCCAATTCATCTGGAAGAGACCTCCAATTGAACCAAAAATTAACGAGGTTAAACCCATGATAAGAAACAAAGGGGAAGGATAAAAACAAAACTTAAAAATAAAAAAAAAATAAACAAATTTTAAATAAATTCCTAGTAAAAAAGCCAATAATTTATTGGTTACTTTTAATAAATTTAAAATCCATAAATGAAATGGAAACAAACCTAATTTAAAAAAAATTAATAAAAAAAGAAACAAATCATCCACTCGATTAATCGAAAAACTCTCGAAATTCAAATAACAAAAATAAAGACCGATTAAAAAAAAAAACGTAACCACGACATTTTGAAAAAAAAACTGTATTGCCCCCCTTGTCGCCTCACGGCTCCCTTTTTTAATCACTAAAAAATAAATGATAAACGTTTGTATCTCTAATAAAAGAAAAATTAAAAATAAATTTTCTAAAGTAAAAAAAAGAAGAACCGTTAAAAAAAGTAAAAGAATATTCGTCCAATACTCATACGAACGTTCCTCTAAAAACCAATTAATCGAAATTAAAAACAAAAAAGAGACTAAATATCGATAGAAATCTTCAATTGTCTCTACATAAAAAAAAGATAAAAAAAGAAGAGCACAAAAAATTAATTTCGTGGTCGATTGAATCCATTCAGGAAAATTTTTTACAACTTTGTAATTCTTTTCTCTTTTTTCTCTTTGAATCATATAAAAAGAACTTAATAAAATCCAAAGAGCGATTAAAGATTCTATTTCAAAAAAATAAGATTTCATACGATATGAACGAGGTTAATCTTTCAGATAAAAATAGCCCAAATAGTAAATTAAAAAAAACAAGAGAGTAAAGAATGAATCTTTCCGAAAAATGAATATCCGAAAATTTTGTTACCGTTAAACGATTTCCAAAAGACAATTTAACCCCTACCCAAAAACTCATCAAAATTGTATTGCTTAAAATAATTAATAAAAAAAGGGATAAAGAAAAACTTTTTTCTTGAATACCAAAAAAAGAGACAATTTCTCCTAAAAAATTTAATGTCCCCGGAAAAGAAGCATTACATAATAAAAAAATAAAAAAACAAAAAGTAAATCTTGGCAATAAGATTACTAAACTTCCAAAAGAAAGTAAATTTCTACTTCCAAATCTCTCATACAAAATACCGATCGAAAAGAATAGACCAGCTGCTGTCAAACCATGAGCAAACATCGATAAAATAAACCCAGAGATTCCCTCTTCGGTCAATGAAAATAGAGAAATCATCGAAAAATTCATATGAATAATCGATGATAAAGCAACAAATCTTTTTAAATCCAATTGATAAATAAGAGAAATCGAACAAAAAATTAAACCGAAAACTAAAAAACCTACGATCCACGAAAGAAACCACATTTGGCTCTCCCATGATAAAAATGGAACCATAAACTTTAACATTCCAATTCCTCCAAGCTTTAAAATCATCGCAGCTAAAAGAACAGAAGTAGTTGTATGAGCTTCCACATGAGCTTCCAGTAACCAAAGGTGAAGTGGAAATAATGGAACTTTTACAGCAAAACCGACAAAAAGAAGAAGAGCTATCACTCTCTCTAAAAATGGTTCTCTCTCTAACAAAGAAAGATTGGATATCTCTAAAGTACCATAAATAAACCAAAAGAGAACCATCGCTGATAAAAGAAAAATCGACCCAAAAACAGTATAAAGAATCAATAAATAGGTTGCATGGATTTTTCTTGAACGAGAACCTAATATAGAAATTAAATAAAAAAAAAAAAATAAAGTTATCTCAAAGGCTATATAAAACAACAATAAATTGGTTGTCCAAAGACATAAATAAATCGAAATTTCTAATAAAAGAAATAATGGAAGAATCTCTTTCGACATTTTTAAAGAAAAATGATTATAAAAATAAATAAAAGAAAATGTCAAAAAATTTAAAAAATAAAATAAAAACATGATTTCATCCATCAGTACTATTCGATTAAAAAAAAGAAGGATGAAAATCAATAAAATGGTTGTTCGATAAAAAAAAAACCATAATTTTGATCTTTCCCCTTTTGAAAAGAAAAAGTGAAATACACAACTACTTAATAGCATAAAATAACAAAATAAGAATGATTATGTCAAAAGTTCGTATAGGAATCATGATTGCTACGAAAAGATACGATAAAATCCATATATTCCAATTGATCCAAAAAATAGTAAAAAGATACCACCATCCTCTTACTACCCCTATCGGTCCAAATTGATCTAAAAAAGAAGAGATTGAATCTCTCGAAAAAAAAATTAAAAGACGATAAAAAAAAGTAGAAAAAAAAAAATCAAACCAAAACATCTTGAAAAATGTTTTTAACCAACGATTTCTCCTTTCCCCTTTTCCACCTAAACTTTCTTGAAGAGAAAGAAGATTGAATGGATAACGTTTATAAACATAGTAGATTATAAAACCTAGGTAAAGTAAAAAAATTGGAATTAATTTATATTCTAACGGAACTAAAAACTCCGCTTCCGAAATCTCTTCCATCAAAAATAAATTTCGAAACCAATAACCACTTCCTATGCTTAATAAACTCAAACTTACCAAACAAATCATATAAATCCACGATTCTTGAATTAAAGGTAATTTCGTACTTGTTCCTTTGTATTCAAAAAAAAAAACAAAAGTCAACAATTTTAACCCATACAAAATGGTAAAAAAAGCAGAAAAAATGGATACAAAATAAAGAAATGAAAAATAAAAAGAATTTTGAGATAAAATTCCTTCTAAAATAAAATCTTTACTATAAAAACCAGAAAAAAATGGAAATCCCATTAAAGCAAGATCAGCGATCCACGTAGAAAAAAAAGTAACGGGTAAAAAAAAAAAAAGTCCTCCCATCTTTCTCCAATCTTGTTCATCCCCTAAATAATAAATTAATATCCCTGCAGATAAAAATAAAAGTGCCTTAAAAAAAGCATGAGTCGTTAAGTGATATAAGGAGCCCTCTAATGAGTTGGAACCTATCGCTATAAACATATACCCGATTTGACTAACTGTCGAGTAAGCAATCAACTTTTTTATATCTTTTTGAAAAAAAGCAGCAAAACCTGAAAATAAAGAGGTTATTCCCCCTCCTAAACCAATAATCACCAGCCAAACAAGATCTAAACGTAATATTAAAAAAACACCCGCGGTTACCATCGTTGCTGCATGAATCAACGCAGAAACAGGAGTTGGACCTTCCATCGCATCAACAAGCCAAACATGCAATCCGATTTGAGCACTTTTTGCAAAAGCGGCTACAATCATTCCTCCAACTAAAATTTCAAAAAAAGGCATCTAAAAAAAATAAGCTCTCTACGGCAAAAAACGAGTAAATTAACAAAATACTAAAAATCAATCCACAGTCCCCTACACGATTAATCAACACTGCTTTTAACGAAGCTTTATTTGCCTCAATTCTTGTAAACCAAAAATTGATTAATAAAAAAGAGGTTAATCCTACTCCTTCCCAACCTAAGATCAATTGAAGAAAAGTTCCAGAAGTAACTAAAAAAAGCATAAAAAAGGTGAAAATAGATAAATAAGAAAAAAATCTTATTTGATGAGGATCATTCCTTAAATAATAATGTGAAAATAAATGAACAAAAAAAGAGACTACTAATACAACACTACACATAATTGAAGATAAACGATCAAAGGAAAAAATCCATTCAATTTTGCTATTTGGTAGAGTAAACCAAACATCTAAAGTGATAAAAGTTGGAAGATTACTTACTACAGTTTCAAAAAGAATACCTAAACTTCCTATCATACCACAAAAAAGAAGAGTACAAGCAACCAAACCACTCTTACTTTTTCCTAAGAGAGAACCAAAAAATAGTAAATTTAACGAAGAAATTAACGGAAGAAATAAAATAATTAAATACAATCTATTTCATTTCCCCTCTCAAAGAGAGTTAGCACTAAGATTATCCCTACCACAGAATCTATTGCTCCTAATCCTAAAATTGCCAATATATAGCCTTGAGATCCTCCATCTTCTAATAAAAAAGACAAATTCGCAAATAATAAAAAAATTCCCAAAACTCCCAACTCTAGAAAAATTAAAAGCAATATTGCATCTCTAGAAAGAAGAATCAACCCCCCTATTGCTAAAAGAAGCAAACCAATTCCTAATGTTTCCACCAGTAAATTGAAACATATTCATTCACTAGAGCATAAAAAAATGTCCCTGACGGTATATAGATCGAAAAAAATACTACAATCCATATCAAATCTACGAAATGCCAGTACCAAATCGCACATACATACCCCACATGATGATATGGTTTCAGATGACCTTTCCACATTCTTATAAAACATACAATTAAAAAAACCGTTCCGCATAAAACATGAAATCCATGAAATCCAGTTAACATATAAAAAATAGATCCATATACATTATCCGCTAAAGTAAATTTATTAAAATAATACTCTTTTGCTTGTAATACCATAAAGGCTATCGCATATACAATCGTCATTCCCAAACCATAAATAGGATTCCCATTCTCAATCCCTTTTAACGCTTTATGAGACCACGTTACCGTTGCTCCAGAACTTAATAGTAAAAGGGTATTGTACAAAGGAATTTTATCCGCATGAAGTGATGGAAATCCTCTTGGTGGCCATGCTTGACCTATTTCTACTCCCGGATTCGATAAATTATAAAACCATACCCAAAAAAACGAGACAAAAAATAAAGCTTCCGATAAAATAAAAAATAACATCCCATAATACAGTACTCGACGAATCTTTCTTGTATGATAATTTAAATAAGTTGCTTCATTTACTAAATTACCAAACCATAAACCACTAAATAGAAACAAGCCTACTGTTCCTATTAATACAAATATTGGACTTTGATAATGAAACCAATAGACTAATCCTAGTACCATTAGTAAGACTGTTGTACTTACTAATATTGGCCATGGACTAAAACCGATTACTAACAGTTTCCCTATGTGGGTCTTTTTTAGATGGTCTTTATACTTCAGCATTATCGTAGGCGATAAGCTGAATTGGCATAAAACCGTGATTTACTCCACATAATTCACTGCATTGACCATATAATGTCCCTGGTCGATCAATTACAAATAAAAATTCATTGATTCTTCCTGGTATACAATCTAATTTCACACCTAACGAAGGAACCGCCCAACTATGAATCACATCTTCCGAGGTTACTCGTATCACGATATTTGTCTTCGTCGGTAAATAAACTGGATTATCTACACTTAGCAATCTTGGCATACCTTCTTTTAATTCACTCGTTGGTAACATATAACTTGAAAATGATTGTTCCACTGGTTTTTGAAGAAGTGCAAAACTTTCATTTGGAAATTCATAACTCCAATACCATTGATGACCAATCACTTTTAAAAAAACTGTATTCTCATCATAAAAAATATCAGGACTTAAAGAATATAAGAAAAAAAAAGACGGTACCGCTATGGCAATTAAAATAAAACTTGGAACTAAAGTCCATACTGTTTCCACAACAAGGTTATCCCAAAATTTTCTTCTTGATCTTGAACTTTGATCTCTTTTCAACGTTTTTACAATTGTCTCATTCTCTACCTCATACAAAAGCTTTTTTCCTTTTCTTGCTTTTTCCAATCGGCTTTGACGTACAACTTGACTCTTTAATTTTAACCCTTTTAACACACGAGAAAAAATAGAAGCTCTTCGATAGACCTCTTCTCCTTTTAAACTGTTCATCTTTTGAAAGGAGATAAAATCCTTCTCTAACGGTACTCGATCGAAAAATGTCCCTTCACTATCCACAATTCGTTCATACGAATCATAAAAATAAAGTTCTTCTTTCGAAATTTTAATCCCTTCATAAAGACTACTTAATCTTTCCATTCGATTTTCTATCTTTTGATATGGATATTCTCCTTTCTTCTCTTCATTCGTTATTCCATAATAAACTAAGGTTACTACCAAAAAAAAAAATACAAACAACACTACAAAAACACAATAACCAAATATTTGATTATGGGTGGTAATTAATGAAGCCATATTTTCTGACTTTGGAGTTTGAAATCCTACTAATCCAAATCTTTCAAAAAAATAGACTTGTTGGATCAAATCTTCTACTTTACCTCCAGGTAATAAGTTTATTTTTTGAAAAATGAAGATTCCACTGACTACAAATATAGTATATATTACTGTCAGGATGAAAAAAAAAGATCCTTCTTGCTTGAATATTTTCTTTTCCTCTTCTAATTTCTCTTTCATCTCTTTCGGTAATTTATTCTCTATTTCTTTTAGTTGATTCAAAAATTGTTCTTTTATTTTTTCGAACATCTTTTAAACTTCTTCCCTTTTGCGACATTATTACATCCCAGTCCGTCGGATTCCATATCTTTGTATACTTCACATAATCCTCTTCCTTACGATCCTCATAGGCATCGTGCATAAAATATACTTTATTTTTTCTGTGTCTTTCTTTCTCTTTATAAACAATTCCATGACGATATCCTACAAACCCTTCCTCGTCTCTTCTATACCAATGAAAATACCAATCATAAAAATATAATATTCCCCCTAGCGGACGACTTGCTCCTGAAGAAGTTTCTTTTCCAAAGGTATACATATGTCTTAACCAACCTAATGGATCATTTATATACTGTTTTCTTTTTTTTACTATTTCAGGAAAATGAAGAGTCGCTAGATGATCAATCCCCCAGCACATAGGACCATCTTCTTCTTCCGCAAAATCTTGATTATGTCTACCAGCAAGAAACATTAAAATAAATACAAGAGGAAATAAATAGATCGTAAATACACCTCTTATCCTTCTTTCTAAAAACATCAATACTGGAAAAACAAGATAATTCATTATTATTTCTATTGGCTTTCCAATATATCTGTAAATTATTGAAAATACTATTCTTATTATGTAAAAAATAGAAGAAAAAAATGAAATTATTTTTAAACATGAAAATATAATTGGAACTATTACTTTCCCAAAAAGATAGAAAAAACTTTTTGAAATCCATGGAAAAATACGAAACTCGACTCTTCTTTCTTGACGAATTTGTCTCTTTTTCTCCATTTTCTTCTTAATGTTTTCACTTTTTCTAATTGACCAATCTATATAATTTGTTAATGTTGGAAGAAGAAGTAACATTTCTGGACTTTCCGTATCTCCTTCTCTTCTTGGCATTGTTTCAAATTTATATAAAAATTCTTCTAAAGAGCTACTTATTGGTAATCGTTTTCTCTCCTTTTCTTGTTTCTTTACTTTTTTGAAAATTGCAAAAGCTCCTGGCGCTACTAACAAATTTTCTTCTCCATACGTAAGCCATGGATAATCTCTTTCAACACGTTTACCTCTACTTATATTTTCTTTTAAGGCTTCGTAATTATAAACTTCTCTCTCTCTTAAATGACAACCATCCCATTTTTGAAATGGTTCTTGTAAAGTAAAAGAAAACATGATATTTGTTATGAATTTGAAAATTAATGGAGAAGGATTTCTTGCAGTTGAAAATTGACCATCATCAAATTTAAGATCCGATGGCCCTTTTTTCATCTTTTTCCCCATTGCCCAATCGTACCATACCATCCAATTTTCTTTGTTTAATTCTTCGCCATTGGATAATAGATAATAAGAAAACGCTTTTGTCCAAATTTGCCATTGTTCTCGTAAAGATCGATACGTCATCCAATCAAGATCACACGTTACGGGTCCTTCTAATTTTAATTGACTTCCTAATTTACTAGGCCATGTCACATGGGGAACTCTGACGATATTGTACAAATCTCTCCATTCTGGTTCCATATTTTCTAATAAACTGTCTCTTTCAAATAGATGAGCTCGCTCGTGTCCTAATGGATTTGCTGGTAATAATAACGTTGTAAAAATGAAACAAGCAAAACACGCACATAAAAATGGATTTGGTGCTATCACTTCTTTTGTTATCCACCTTTCTACTATATCACCTATTTCAAATTCGAGATGACGAAGCTCTTTCCATCCATTCCATTCATTCTCCGTTGCAATTGGTATGATTATTACAGGTACAAATAAAGGTCCTACTAATGCTATCCCAATTCTTACCGGTAATTCGCTATAACAATAAAAATATGATCTTAGTATTAACGATCTCATACTTTCTTTGATTGGGGATTCTATCGAATATTCATCAGTACCTTCTATTGAAAATTCATCATAAATTTTCCCTGTAATTCTTGTTTGTCTAAAGGATTCCCAGTTACGCTTATAAAATATGTAAACTAGTAATACTGCATACATCAATCCTATTTGATGTACACTCGTGTATAGTGATAATGGTATAAAAAATAATCCTGTTATCCAATGTTCGATAAATGTACCATAGTCAGAACTATGTACTGCATAATAATTATCATCTTCATCAATTGTTGACATTGCTCCTCCTAATAACTCATTTTCACTTGTTTCCCATCTGTTTACTTCAGTTTCTAATATCTCGTAATAAAATTTGGGTATTAATTTCTGATTCGTATATGTATTTTTATACATTCTTTCTTTTTCATTTTGACATGGATATCCGACCCCTTCTAAATTTAATACATCCTCGAAAATCTCTTCTAAGTATGTCGTATCTTGATAATTATCCTCTTGTATTTCTCCAATATCTGGTTGCATTTCTAACTCATCATCGTTATCAGGATGTTCCTTATAACCTTCTTCGTCATCATGCAATATCCCATAAAGATCGTGTATAGAAGCTATTATTGAGTCACAATAATATAGAATTGTACTATCTTTAAATCTATTGTGATTATTCCATAATAGGTAGACTTTTCTTTTGTAGATCAAAATTTGATCTTCCGTTAAAAAACTTGTATGTAAAAAGTTTAAAATGTTTGACAGCTTCTTCTTCATCTTACCACTTTTTATTTGAAGAGAGCAGGATTCGAACCTGCGAAGTTTGATAACAATAGATTTACAGTCTACCGCTTTTGACCGCTTAGCTATCTCTCCTAATCAAAGAACAGTGGAAGCAAAGCATTAAGCAAATCAAACGTCATCTGCTCAGCAGTATATCTAAAAAAGCCTGTAATTAACAAAAATGCCCATATGGTCAACTGTTTAATTACTTCTTCTTTAATTGCCTCTTTTATTTCTTCTTTTATCATTTTTTATTTTCTTTTCTTTTTTTTACCGTCTGCTTATAAACCAAACCAGTTTCCGTCTACTTCTTAACCATTATGAGTACGTTGGGACTCGAACCCAAAACCTTCGGTTTAAAAGACCACTACTCTACCAGTTGAGTTACGTACCCTTGACATTTACTTAACTTATAAACCAAATTGTTTTCCATCTGCTTCTTCATTCAAACCGAGGGGGAAGGGACTTGAACCCATATCCTTTGATGTGACAAACCAACACTCTACCTTTAAGATACCCCCTCTCACCATTAACAATACTCTTTTATACCACTGACACCTGATGTCGAACCTGGTGCTGAATCTTAAGTCTTTTTCATAGGACTTTTTTTCAAAAGACTTACAAAAAAAAAAAAAAGAGAAAAATAATTTCTTTTATTAAAAAAAGATACAAGGAACTAATTTAAAGCCGTTTATTTAGAACTTTTTAAAGACTTTAAAAATTAAATTTTTAAAATACAGCAGAATATAACATATGATAAAGAGATAGGATCAAATGTTAGTAAATTTTATTTTCAGAACGGCTCCTACACATCTCAAAAAAAAAAACCAATCAATAAAACTCCCCTATACACTTTAACAGAGGAGGCCTCTAGGCTACCGCTCTCTTCAAACGATAGATTGTCCTTGGCAGGAACGCCCTATGGTCCGGTTGTTAGAGTACCGAGGTCCGTACTCCCTTCTTCAATTATCTAAAAAGACCCAACAAAAAGTAACTAAATCAAAAAAATCCATAAACCAAATGCATCCTAAGAGACTCGAACTCCTAACTCCAACTTAGAAGGATGTTGTTTTACCCTTAAACTAAGGATGCCTTTTATTGCTACGATTCTCAGAACGGCTTCCCTTACCAAGTTTCACAACCACCGCTCCATTCCATTCCATTCAAAAAAAAACCAATCAATAAAACTCCCCTATACACTTTAACAGAGGAGGCCTCTAGGCTACCACTACTTTATTCATGGCGCTTACCCTTGGTCAGGAACGCCCGAAAACGGTTGTTAGAGTACCGAGGTCCGTACTCCCTTCTTCAATTATCTAAAAAGACCCAACAAAAAATAACTAAATTAAAAATGAAATTAATGAAAATCATGGGTTTAGACGGATTCGCACCATCACCTCCACGCTTATCAGGCGTGTGCTCTACTGTTAAGCTATAAACCCCATTCCAAAAAATTTTTATGAATAAAAAAATCTAAAATAACCTATCTCTCTTGAATTTTTTGAGTTAACTTCTAAAAAATACTCAAAGCGGCTTCCCTTACCAAGTTTCACAACCACCGCTCCATTCCATTCCATTCAAAAAAAACCAATCAATAAAACTCCCCTATACACTTTAACAGAGGAGGCCTCTAGGCTACCACTACTTTATTCATGGCGCTTACCCTTGGTCAGGAACGCCCGAAAACGGTTGTTAGAGTACCGAGGTCCGTACTCCCAAACTGGCTACAAAACAAAGTTGCTTCAAAAACTCAATCGACATCCAAGATATCACTACTCGGTGGAAAGTCATCATTCTCATTTAACAAAGTAGAACTCTCGACTCGATGGTCAATGGGTATCAAGTTCTTTACTAGTTTCCGGATATATTTATCTCTAATCAACAATGGGTTTTCTAATCCAATTAAGATCTCTTCAATCTTTTCTTTTTCCCTCTTATTGACTAAACTACTAGAGAGTTGTCTTATCGTTTTCGAAAAAGTCAGCTGTTGCTCCATCAAATACTCCTTATACTCCATCGAATAATATTGAGAGAAAATCTCTTTTATATCACCTATCTCCTCTCTCATCTCCTTCGTCGAATAAACTCGGATATTCTTCATTGGAATTGACAACTGATCACTCAAACCCCTTTGAAACTCTTCAACAGAAAAACCAGGCAAAATATCTTGAAAAGAGATCGAAAATTGAACATCATTGGTTATAAAGTCATTTTCTCGATACTGTTTCACAATGTCACCAATTCGAAAACGTCTTAATTTATTATACATTTTCACCTCATATTTTTTATTTTTTTCAAAAACATATATATCTCCCATCTTATGATGGCTTGGATTGACCTCCTCAAAATCTCTCAATAGATAGCTTCGGCTACTCTCTATCTTCGAAATCAAGAAGAGATGAGGTAACTCATTCACCATATGAAGATAATCTCTATTATGTAAGAGCATATCCAACGCTATACGCTCTTCATCCTTCAAGATTAAAAGATGTCGAATATTTCGATAATCCTCAAATTGAGCCTTGAATCGAACATCGAATCGACTATCAGGGACCCTTTCAATCACTTTCTGCAAATAAGTCGTTGGTGATTCTCGACCACGAAGAGAGGTAAAGAGTTGTTGAAATAGATTATGAAACATTTGCTAAATCGAAGTTAAAACAATAAAAGATAAAAAATAGAAGATATATAAAAGAAAGAGAAAAATCCGGACAACAGGAGTTGAACCTGTAAAAGTTGGCTTCTAAAACCAAAGTGTCTACCAATTCCACCATATCCGGATTGATAGAACCAGCAGCGTAAACTAATCATCATTTGAAAATTTCAACTTTCGAAGTTGCGTATAAAAACGTTGCAGAAATTCTTCTTCATTTTCAACGCCTTCGAAAATCTTCAATTTCTTTGAAATCATTTTCTCTTTCAATATAGGATTCAAATTCAACTGTTCAATTTCTCTATCAAAAAGAACCGAAAATTTTTCAAAAGTAAAAGTGGCTCTTTTTATTTCTAAGAAATACCAATCTATGAAAACAACTGCGTCACTTTCATAAAAAGATACAAAAAGATACAGAAGAAAAACAAACAAAAGAACGTTATATACAAAAAAAGCTATTATCGACTCATGTCTTACAAAAGGCCTGAATAAAGGAAAAGGAAGAAGAGAAATTAAAAAAACCGAAATAAGGAGAACAAAGTAACCCATCGAACGAAGATCAGATAAAAGATATATCTCAAATGAGTCTCCTTGAAATAAAAACCATCCAAACAAAAAAATAAGATTCATCGACAAAAAAAAAAAACCAGCGAACAACATCGACTCTTCATGATCTTCTAAATCCTTAAAAAACCATTCATACTCGAACCTTGATTTAGGATCCTTTTCACAAAAATTCCTAACAAAATTGATCTGCAAATGATTTTTAGTTTTCATAGATTAAAGAAAAAAAAATAAATATTATAAATAAAAAAGAAAATAGGCTAACATCACATATATGTCTGAAATCACTAAAAATATCATGAATGGGAGAGGTATTTCTACTCCCAAACCCTCGTAACAGAAGAGAAGATCTTGATTTATCCACGCCGGCACTTCGGCAATAAAATCGATTGTTAATCAATTCGATTTTTAACTCATTCGGTTTCATGTTCATTTGTTTTTTATTTCATTTCAACTGGAGGAGTCGGGATTCGAACCCGTATCTGGTCAGTGCAAAAGACCCATTCTACCCTTAAACTACTCCCCCAGAATAATTTCATTTTAAGCCCCCCTCCAACTCGGAGCCTAATAATTGCACTTATAAACTCCCTTGCTGGAGAAAAGGGGCCTCTAGGCTACCACTACTTTATTCATGGCGCTTACCCTTGGTCAGGAACGCCCGAAAACGGTTGTTAGAGTACCGAGGTCCGTACTCCCAAACTGGCTATAAAACAAAGTTGCTTCAAAAACTCAATCGACATCCAAGAGAGGTAAAGAATTGTTGAAATAGATTATGAAACATTATTTAATTTAAAAGATACAGGAAATAAAAGATATATAAGAAGAAACAAGATGAAAAATTAGTATAAAAAGCTACACATCTTACGACGCTTCAACACTTTTACCTATCGGTTGTAATCTTCAACCTTACATAATGAAAATCGATTTTGAGTAAGTCTGCTCCCTTAGATGTAATCAGAGATTGTACTTTTGTACGTAGCTACCCAACGGTGCTGGTTGAAACCAACAATTGGTTCACAATTGGTACATCGACTCCGTTCCTCTCGTACAAGGCGTTGATACTCTCAATTTTCAAATCTATAGTAGATAGGGACCGAACTGTCTCACGACGTTCTAAACCCAACTCACGTACCGCTTTCATCGGCGAACAGCCGAACCCTTGGTACCTACTACAGCACCGGGCTGCGATGAGTCGACATCGAGGTGCCAAACCATCCCGTCAATAGGAGCTCTCAAGAATGATAAGCCTGTTATCCCTGGCGTACCTTTTATCCGTTAGCGACCGTCTTGCCACACAGAACGGCCGGATCGCTATGGCCGACTTTCGTCCCTGTTCGACTAGTAAGTCTTACAGTCAAGCAAAATTTAGCCATTATACATCTCTTTTACCTTCGCACACCTCCGTTACCTTTTAGGAGGCAACCGCCCCAGTCAAACTGCCACTCGTTCACGGTCTTTTCTTTTTCAAGAAAGTTACTCTGCTAACCTCTTAACAGTCTTATTCCACTGACGTCTCCACGGATGACTTGGATCATGGTATGATAAACTGGGACCTATTCTATAGAAAAGCTGTTAACAGAGAATGAAAAAATACAGTAAAGGTGCACAGGGTCTTTCCGTCTAGCTATAGATATTCCGCATCTTCACGGAACTTTTAATTTCACTGGGCAGATGTTGGAGACAGTGAGGAAGTCGTTACGTCATTCATGCACGTCATAAATCACATGACAAGGGGTTTTGCTACCTTAGGACCGTTATGGTTACAGCCGCCGTTTACAGAAGATTATAGTCCAAGCTTTCACTCCTTCTTTTCTCTTTTCCGCACCGGGCAGACGTCAGACCCTATACATCATCTTTCAATTTTGCAGAGTCCTGTGTTTTTAATAAACAGTCGCCACCTCCAATTTTATTACACCATCCCCCCTTTCGAAAAGATGGTCCTCCGTATCCCGAAGTTATAGAGTTAATTTGCCGAGTTCCTTCAACATCTTTCACCCAATCACCTTAGTACACTTATACCAGTTCACCTGTGTTGGTTTTAGTACGGTTCTCTGAAAAGAAGATTTTTCCTGGAATCTTAAAACGAAAAAAAAAGCTTTCTTTTCTCCTTTCTTCCCATTCCTAAGCATTCGTCTCTGTTCTTTTCCTCTTTTGATTTTCAACTTCCTACTCATCATTCTTCGCTTTCGCTCCAAACTTAGAGGCCGATTCACTCCGTTCTTTTGAAAATTTACCAGAAAACCTAGAACTTTCAGTGATTAAGTTTCTCACTTAATTTTCGTTACTTATGCCAGCATTCTTCTCTCGGGTGTCTCCAAAGGCTCTCTCGATCCTTCTTCACCAACTTACCGAGGATTCCACTACCGTCCTTTTTTCAAGCTCTCGTAATTTCGGTTCACAGCTGTTGCCCCTTTACATTTTCGAAACTTCTTTCCGTTCTTCAATCGAATCAAAAATTAGTGAGCTGTTACGCTTTCCTTAGAGGATGGCTGCTTCCAAGCCTACCTCCTAATTTCCTACCGGTAAAGAAGAAACTTCTCACTCATGCTGTGGTTTTAGGACCTTAATTAACGATCTGGGCTGTTACCCTTTCGACTATGAACCTTCTCGCACACAGTCTGTTTATCTCTTCTTTCTCTCTCCACATTCTGAGTTTAAACAAAGTCAGTAAAACTGTTACATCCCCCTTCCTCATCTAGTGCTTTACCTTGAAGAGATTGTCGAGACACGCTACCTCAATAGCTTTCGTGGAAAACCAGCTATCTCCAAATTTGATTGGCCTTTCACCCCTAATCACAAGTCATCCCTACATTTTGCAACATGTTAGGGTTCGGTCCTCCTAGGATTTTGTACACCCTTCTCAACCTGCTCATGACTAGATCATTTGGTTTCGGGTCAAATAGAAATAACTTTCACACTTTCGTTACGCTTCTTAGCTCGCTAACTCTATTTACTCGCTGACCCATGATGCAAAAGGTACATTGGCACATCTCTTTTCCTTTCAAAAAAGAATGCTTCAACTCCTTTTAAACATTCGATTTCAGGTTCTTTTCACTCCTTTTACGGTCCTTTTCACCTTTCCCTCACGGTACTTGTCCACTATCGATCATCAAGGTCTATTTTAGGCTTAGAGGGTGGGACCCCTTTCTTCAAACAAAATAATGCATTCTGTTTTACTTTCTTTTTTCTATCCTCCCCTTAGACTACGGGACTTACACCCTCTATGGTTTTCATCTTTCCGATGCTTACACGAGGAAAATTTCACAGCCATATTTGTCTTCGCTCGCCACTACTAACAAAATCTCGATTGATTTCTTCTCCAACGGCTACTAAGATGTTTCAATTCACCGTCTTTTTCTCTCTTTCTTGGATGAAGTTCCCTTCTTTCATAGCAGGAATCTAAAGATCACAGCACAACTTTTTCGGCTCCCTTACTTGGTTTTCGCTCCCTTTAGCTTTTCGTTACTTTTTACATCACGCCTGTCTTTTTTTCTCCCCTCTTTAATGTCGTGGCATCCATCGAATGTTCTTTCTTCGTTTCTTCTTTTCACTCTAACTCTTGCTGGTTCACGCGTCCCAGCCCAGTCCTTCTTACAGGAGACTGACTCCTACATTTCCACCCTGCTCGCAGGTTTCACTCAACATGTAGAACGTTTCGGTACCGAGTCCGATCAAGTACCTACTATTCAAATTTCCATTCAACTCTAAACCAATGTTCCCGCGCTCATCAGCCGTTAAAGTAGACAAAATACCTTTGCTACCACCAACTTAATAGTTATCGCAAATAGTTCCTATTCGTTGATCATGCGACATTCGTCATGCAATAACTATGGAAGCACTCAGGTGCCAAGTACACACCCCCCCTTCAAAACAAAAGACTCAGAGAAGCCCCTACCAAGACCGACCGAACCCCTCCTACACATCTCGTCTAACTTCTGTTAAGACAATCAAAAACTCCCCTATCCTTACAATAAGGGGAGGCCTCTAGGCTACCACTACTTTATTCATGGCGCTTGTCCTTGGCAGGGACTCCCTATGGTCCGGTCATCAGAGTACCGAGGTCCGTACTCCCAAACTGGCTACGAAATTATTAAAAATCTAGTCCACATCGAATAGATCACTACTCGGTGGAAGATCATCATTCTCATTTAACAAAGTAGAACTCTCGACTCGATGGTCAATGGGTATTAAATTACGAACTAACCTTCGAATCTCTTTCCTCTTAATCGACAATGGATTCTCTAACCCCTTTAACAGCTCCTCCGTCTGTTTTCTCTTCTTCTCATCCTTTAGTTGAAGAGACAAATCGGAGATGGTTTTGATAAAGGTCGATCTTTGCTCTTGTAAATAATCTCTAAAATCAATCGAATAATACCGTAAAAGAAGAATTTTTACATCCCCCACCTCCTCTCTCATCTCCTTTGTCGAATAGACTCGAATATTCTTCATTGGAATTAACAACTGATCACTCAAACCCCTTTGAAACTCTTCAACAGAAAAATCAGGCAAAATATCTTGAAAAGAGATCGAAAAGTGAACATCATTGAACAAAAAATCATTCTTTTTATATTGCGAAACAATATCCCAAATTTTTAATTCACCAAGTTTGCGATACATTTTCACCTCATACTTCTGACTCTTTGATGGAACATATATATCCCCCATCTTATGATGATCAGGATTGATCTCTTTAAAATCTTTCAATAAATAGCTTCGACTATTTTCTATCTTGGAGATCAAGAAGAGATGAGGTAACTCATTCACCATCTTCTCATAGCTCTCACCTTGCAAGACCATATGGAGAGCGATACGTTCTTCATTCTTTAATACTAATAAATGTTTGATCCTTTTATAATCTTCAAATTGCATCTGAAGATTCAAATCCCTTCGATTCTCAGGAACTGTTTGAATAATCTTTTCTACAAAAGTGATAGGAGACTCTCGACCACGAAGAGAGGTAAAGAGTTGTTGAAAAAGGGTATGAAACATTCGCTAAATTGAAGTTAAAACAAAACACTGACTCTTGCTGGTTCACGCGTCCCAGCCCAGTCCTTCTTACAGGAGACCTTTTACATTTCCATAGGAGCCCTAACTTCACTCAACATATAAAAGGTTTCGGTACCGAGTCCGGTCAAATACCTACTGAAAACCTCTAAACCAATGTTCCCGCGCTCATCAGCCGTTATAACTTTCTTGCACTCTTAAATAGTTCACTCACAATTCGTTAATGGAACTATGGGAGCTCCTGGAATGCCAAGGTACACATCCCACCCCTACTCTACCCACTATCGGATTTGAACCGATAATCTACGAAAGAAATGGATTTTAAGTCCACCGTGTCTACCGTTCCACCAAGTGGGCATGGGCAGAGCATATCAGAGCAGGCAAGAAGGGAATTGAACCCCTATCCCAGGTTTTGGAAACCCATATTTTACCATTAAACTACTTGCCTTTTATATAGAAATAATCCACACAATCAATTCAAAAAGAAAAAAAAAAGAGGAATAAAGAAAAAACCAGATCTCTTCCGTAGCAACAAAAAGAGCACTCCAAAAAAATAAAGAAGATAGCGAAGATAAAATGATATCTCTTTTCTCCACCCCTAAAAGCTTAATCACAGTCAAAAAAAGAATCAATACACCCCCAACATAAAGAGACAAAAGAATAAAAGAAATAAAATCTAACCAATAACCAATCCAAAGAGTCAAGGAAATCAAAGTAAAAAGAAGAATCAAAAAAACTAAATTGTTAATATAATTCATACTTAATAAAACTTGAAAAGCAACAAACAAAAAAAGAGAAATCCATTGAAAACCAATCAAATGCCAAAATGAACAAAAAAATAAAAAAATAGCTATGGTCGGCAATTCTAAAAAAAAAAAAAAGACAA